>JAEAMF010000160.1_pt1 | contig 116952 bp, 68 predicted proteins | sample 8958721 | NCBI WGS metagenome assembly JAEAMF01 (sample SAMN16933255, study PRJNA681124) | bioreactor sludge metagenome | isolation source: anaerobic bioreactor treating anionic surfactant - SDBS | place: India: Bengaluru | collected 2019-02-28
GAAAAGTTAACCTTTCTGCAGGCACCTTCACACGGGGTTTCCTGGGATATAAAAATCACCGAGAAATTCGGTGATTTTTTGTCTTGAACCACGATTCACATGATTATTGGATTCGCGTGATCATTCTTCTATATTCACAAGTTTGCAAACAAAAGTTCCAGGTTCCAAATTCGTCGTTCTCCGGATGGCTATTAGGCTAATCCGCCAAGCTGGTAATAACAGCGGAGATCTCTCCCCTCGACTAGAGCTCGAGACGAACGCACGTACATTCGAAATGACTAAACATGCTAAGTTGATAAGGTGGAGATTTCTCACCTTCGTTCTCAGCCTGAGGCTGATGCGCCTAAGGAGCAGAAATGACAAACTGTTATTTGGTTGGTGATAACTGTGGAGATCTCTCACGTCCGTTCGAGATGACAAACCGCAGTTGGTTTGGCTAGTAGCTAGAAGCTAGTAGCTAGTAGCTAGAAGCTAGTGGCTTATTCAGTTATTGCCTTATCGGCATCACCAAATATCTGTAACCCGACTCTTCCTCTTTTTCCGGCAAAATCATCATCGGTGACATGGCCCCGATTACAGCCAAACGAATCTTATCCGAATCAAAAGCATTTAATCCATCTGCCAAATATTTGAAATTTAAAACAACCGAGTTTGCCTCTCCTTCAAACTCACCTCTGATTTGTGATTTGGTTTTACCGGTTCCCTCATCCGAAGATTCAACAACGCAAATTCCTGTCTTGGGATCAAACGAAAGATGGACATCATTAATCTCTTTCTTGGAAAACAAACTCGCTGTCTTAACCGCCTTTAACAATTCAGCTCTCGATAACAAAGCTTTGGTCTTAAACTCTGTAGGAATAATATTCTGATAATCCGGAAAAGAAGCCTCAATCAAACGCGTGGTCAATTCCACCGAACCGTAAATCACAACCAGCTGATTATCGGAAACACTCCAGCCCACATTCTCCGGAGCTTCTATCTCATCCTTATAAGAAGAAATAATTCGTTGGATTTCACTCATTGCACGGGCCGGCACCAAAACCGTAACCTGCTTATCCGAGTCTCCACTGCCTATCAATTGCTCGGCCAGCCTGTAAGAATCGGTTGCCACCATGGCCACCTTGCCCGGATTGTTCTGATTATTGAAAAAACAGGCCACACCCGAAAGCTCGGGTCTGGATTCGGACAAAGAAACCGAAAAAACAACTCGGCTTATAGCTTTTTTTACATCCGCGGCTTTTAAGGTAAAAGTATGGTTCTTTTGCAGTTTGGGCAACAGCGGAAATTCCGAAGCCGGCATTCCTCGCATCACAGTCTCTTGATCATTGGAACCAACCACCAAACCCTCGTCCGTCAATTCAAACTCAACCTTGCCCGAGGGTAATAAGTTTACAAAATCCATAAACACCTTGGCCGGAACGCTATACTCGCCATCAACATCCACACGCCCCCTGATCACACAACTCACCGATATTTCCAAATTGGTAGTATGCAGTTGTATCCCGGTTTTCTCGGCCTTTATCAACACATTCCCCAAAACCGGCAAATTGATATTCTTTCCCGTAATGTGGCTTACCATCGATAAACCTTGCAATAAATTTTCTTGAGTACACGAGAATTTCATATTACGAATTTACAGTACGAATTATCACCGCCTTTGGCGGGATCCCGCATACACTAAATATATTAAATAATTGTTGCGGGACCAATCTGCGCGAACTACGAATCAGTAATTCAGCCATCATCTTATCCCATGGGATAAAATGCAACCCATTCGTAATTCGCGCAGATTCGTAATTCGTACGGTTTATTATTATAAGTTATAAATTTATCTAAATAGTAATGATAGTAATAAGGGGTGTGGATGAAGTGGAAAACCCGATTTTAGCCGTCTGTTTAGCCCGGATTCTGTTCACACCCCATGTGCACTGACCATGTAATAACCTAGGGACTAAACAACAAGGTCTGTGCAAGGTTTAATACCGCTAAAAACTGTCCACCGGTTTTTACACATGTTAATCAACCTGTTATTCAGAACTTCCCCCCATGTAAATTTTTTCTCTGATCAAATTAATATCCCTTTTCAACTGCTCGTCTGATTTTATCAACCCGTCAATTTTATTGCACGCATGCATGGCCGTTGTGTGATCCCTGCCTCCAATGTGTTTGCCAATGGCCGGAAACGAGCACTTTGCCTCTTCTCTTAATAAAAACATGGCAATTTGGCGGGGAAAAGCAAACCTTTGTTCTCGGCTCTTGCCCATCAAATCATCCATTTTAATGTCATAATACTGGGTAACAATCTCCAATAAACGGCGGGCGGTTATCGTCCTCTTTGGCACAGACGGCACAAAGCTCTGCAATAAGCTTTGTACGGAAGCCATATTGGGCTCGATATTCTTAAACTGATGATAGGCGATCACTTTATTCAGCGCCCCCTCCAACTCCCTCACATTTAACTGTACGGTTCCCGCAATATATCGCAAAACCTCGGTTGTCAGGTGATAGTTCTTCTCAACGCATTTTTTATCCAAAATTGCCACGCGAGTTTCAAAATCAGGGCTCGAAATATCCGCAACCATTCCCCACTCCACTCGTGAAACCAAACGCGACTCCAGCCCCTGAATATCTTTAGCCTGTCTGTCCGATGTAATTACAATCTGTTTGTTTAATTGATGCAAAGCGTTGAAAGTATGAAAAAATTCCTCTTGCGTACCCTCTTTTCCGGCAATAAATTGAATATCATCTACCAGCAACACATCCAGATTACGATACAACTCCTTAAACTCTTTTGCTCTTCCACTGCGGACCGATTGGATAAAATCATTTGTAAAACGCTCGCAAGTTACATAATGCACCTTGGCCTCCGGATTGGTTTCCAAAACATGGTGCCCGATCGCTTGCAATAAATGGGTCTTTCCCAGCCCGGCTCCGCCAAAAATAAACAGGGGATTATAGGTAACACCCGGCCCTGCCGCCACAGCTTGTGCTGAGGCATGAGCCATTTCATTGGTTTTTCCAACCACAAAATTGGTAAATCTGTATCTGGGATTTAAACCCACCCCATTGGAACCATCCGCACCGCCCTCGGCGCCCGATCTTGGCTGACCGGTGCCCGCAACATCGGCATCCACCGGATAACTGCTTTCCATTTCTTGATCCGAAGCCAAACCCGGCACTATTGTGGTATTGCGCACTTCGACTCTATAGGTAACCTCTCGAATTGTATTATTGGTAGCATTGCGAAGAGCGCGAATTATCGCGTCATGATACTTTTTTTCCAGCCAGGCCTTGGTAAAAGTATTGGGAACCGCAATAATAACCTTGTTTTCTTCGATTTGTGAGATAAAAGTGTTCTTAAACCAGGTTGTAAAGTTGGCTTTGGAGAGTGTGAGCTCCAGCTCTCCAAGTGTCGCCTGCCAAATTTCATTGGAATTCATAAGAAGGATCGCGTTAAGGGGTAAGTTTCAACATAAATATCAACAGCCCAGCAAGACCCTGTCAAACCTGTGGATAGACGGTTGATAATTGCACAGTATACCTTACCGCAACCTTCCAGGGAACTACCAATAAAACAACACACTCTAACGTTCGTAACATTTATAACCCCATCATCCGACGAGGCGGGCTGTTCATAACGAGTTCAGGGGCAATATAAGATCAAAGTCTTTCAAGTCTAAAGTTCATCCCACTACGCCTCAAGGGCTTCGCGGGACAGGTCAAGAGTTACTCTTGCTTCTCTTGACGAACTTTAGGCTTGAAGAACTTGTTACTTAATGGGATGAACTTTTTACTTTTAACTTGATAAACTAATCCTTGTTACATATTACAAGTTACATGCTACATGCTATAATCTTTACATTAACAATAATCATAGTCATCACTATATGAAAAATCTTCTTTACATAGTCGGCGCAATCGTGGGCTTTGTGCTCGTCATTTATCTGGGTGTACTCACACGCAACTCCTTGCAAGAATATAACTACATCGGCCGAGACGTGCGCGACACCATCACCATCAATGGCCAAGGCGAGGTCGAGGTTAAACCCGATCTGACAACAATCACCCTCGGGGTCTACACCGAAGGCGAAACCGTGGAAGCTGTTCAAACCGAAAATACCAACAAGATGAACAGCATTATCAACATGGTTAAAGGCATGGGGATAGATGAAAAAGATATCAAGACTTTAAACTTCACGGTTAACCCGCGTTACAACTGGAACGAAGAGGGCAGAGAAGATGCCGGCTACGAAATCAACCAAAACATCGAAATCAAGGTCAGAGACCAGGAAAAGGTTTCCAAACTGCTTTCCGAAGGTGCCATGCTGGGCGCCAATCAAATCGGAGGCCTTCAGTTTACCATCGACGATTCAGCTTCTTTCGAACAACAAGCACGCTTGCAAGCCATCAAAGACGCTGAAGCCAAGGCCAAAGACCTGGCCGGTGAGCTTGGCCTCACCCTGGTCCGCGTCGTCTCTTTCTACGAAGATACATATAATAACTATCCCACACCATATTACGGCGGGATGGAACGCGCTGTGGCAATGGATATGGCCATGGTACCCGAAGCCGAAATCGAGTCCGGTTCCCAAACCGTCACCAGCAACGTTTCCGTTACTTTCGAGGTTCGCTAAACACACCAATCACTAAAAATCAATCAACGCGGTAACCCGCGTTTTTTGTTTATCTTTAGGCAAAATATAATTAAATCCGCTCAAATGGAGATTCCACCTCCCAATCTTTTGACAAGTCTCGAATTCTTTGCTATTTTAAGCCTCATAAACGTACGAATTACGAATTTGCGCTAATTACGAATATGTAATCAAGCCATCATTTTATCCCTTGGGATAAAATGTAAACCATTCGTAATTCGCGCAGATTTGTCCCGCAACAATTATTTATATATTTAAGGCATGCGGGATCCCGCCAAAGGCGGTGATAATTCGTAAAGTATGGCTACTAAAAGAACATTTCAACCCAACACCCGCAAACGCGCCAAGAAACATGGATTCCGTTCGCGCATGGCCACAAAAAACGGACGCAAAGTTTTAGCTTCGCGCCGTGCCAAAGGCCGCGCCCGCATTGCGGTCGCCAAACAAGGCTAAAAAAACAGGCGCAAGCCTGTTTTTTGATGCAAAAACAACTACATCAAATTAAAAATTATGAATTATGAATTAAAAATGAATGTAGCCTTACGGCATTAATATATATATATTCCGAATATCGAGCTTTGCTCGATTCCAACATTCATAATTCTTAATTCATAATTCTTAATTCATAATTTCTAATAAGTGGGTTATACTGTGATTATGTTATCCTGTGAAAACCGTCTGAAAAAAACCAAAGATTTTGCGCTCATGGCCACCAAAGGACGGTCTATTTACGGCGTCTATTCAACCTTACGGATTCGCGCCGTTCATCCATCCAAAGATCATCCCAAGCCTCTCGAAGAAGAACCTAAGATAGGATTCATCATCTCCACCAAAACTTTCAAACGCGCTGTAAAACGCAACCGCGCCAAACGCAGATTTCGCGCCGCCGTTAAAGAACTTATCACCCAATTTCCCAAAGGCTATCAATACATTTTTATTCTCAAAGCTCAAACACTGGACGCACCCTACCCGGCCATGCGCGAAGATGTCGCCCACATTTTAACCAAGATCGAAAAAATCATGACACGCCCCCTCAAACTTTCTCCCCGAGCGAAAAAAGAACTGGGAAAGGGCAAAATCGCTCACGGTGCAAAGTTTGTAAAACCGAAAAAAGTCTGAACCACGATTCACCCGGTTACTTATTGTCTGAACCTTGATTTCCTCTCAGATTCACGCTCATATTAACTTGACACTGTCGTTCGCGAACGACGTGTCTTGATTACCGGATGAGTTCCTCAAGTCTAAAGTAACAAGTTCATCAAGAGTAACTTAAGCCTCTCTTGATAAACTTTAAACTTGATGAACTTTGCACCGGTTCTGTGCAATCATGTTAATTAGGTTGGTAATCGGTTTGATAATCAAGGTTCAGACAATATAGTAATCATGTTAATTAGGTTGGAAATCGGTTTTTAAATCAAGGTTCAGACAATAAGATAGTTCAGACAATATGAAAGAAATGCCTCCTCATGGAATCATGAATTGGTTCATCTGGATCCCTCGCAGAATTGCCCGCGGATTGATTGTTATTTACCAAAAAACACTCTCACTCGATCACGGGCCTCTGGCTCGTTTCGTTCCATATCCCACCTGCAAATATCATCCCACCTGTTCCGAATACGGCTATCAAGCCATATCACGTTTCGGTATCATCCGTGGAATCCCCATGACTATTTGGCGCATTTTGCGGTGCAACCCCTGGGCCGAGGGAGGGGAGGACCCTGTTCCCGAAAAACACAAACATTAAAAAATCTAAAGCCGCTTATATCAAGCGGCTTTTTGTTCTTCTTCATCATTCTTCTCCATCATCGACTCCGCTATGGGCGGAAGCTCATCCACCGCATCAATCTTGATGGTTCCTCGCACTCCCGCCTCCCACTCCGGAATTTTTTTACTTTAAACCCGGCCGATTTAACATCCAAAACAGCAGACCCTTGCTTATCCGCATAAAAATCCCGCAAAACATTTGCAGACTCCGGAATCGTACCGCGCACAACAAAGCTGTCCGGACTTATTTCTCTTACACCCGACTCCATCGCAAAATCTTCATCAACCGAACGCAAAGTTTCGGGCAAAGTATTTTTGACCGTATCCGCAGAACCGAAATCAAACTCACCGAAATTCTCATCGAATTCCGGCGCTTGTTCCTTGACCGAAAAACCCTCTTTATCAAAATTCATATCAACAATTATACCACAAGCTCATGCAAGTCCGCGGGCACATCCAGCAACTTCATCTTCGCATTTTGACCTTTAACAATCTCCACTTCACTCTGCGAGCAATCACACAACTCGGCCATGAACCGCATTAACTCTTTATTGGCTTTGCCCTCAATCGCCGGAGCGGCAACTCTAATCTTCAAGGTCTTACCCTCCCACCCCACAACCTCCGTCTTTTTTGCATTGGGAACAATTTTTACATTTATTGTCATATTACATTACGAATTACGAATCTGTGCGAATTACGAATTTGTAAAAACAGATCTTTAGGTATTTTATGCTTGAAAACACAAAACAACAAACCATCCCCAAGGGATGGTTTGCAGCCATTCGTAATTCGCGCAGATTCGTAATTCGTACGGTTACTTCTGTCCCATCCTCTCAAACGCTCTCAAAATCTCCAGCGGCATCGCAAACACCACCGTATTTGATTGATCAGAAGAAAGATCATTCAAGGTCGATAACGTCCTAAGGTGTAAAGCGCCGGCAGTTGAAGATAAAATTGTAGCAGCGTCTTTCAAATTATTCGCGGCCGCCAACTCACCCTCTGATTTGATGATTACCGCGCGCTTCTCGCGTTCCGCCTCGGCCTGCTTGGCAATTGTACGCACCATATCATCCGGCAAGCTGATATCTTTTAACTCCACACTGCCAACTTCAACTCCCCAAGCGGCTGTATGTTGAGCGATGATATTTTTGATTCGCAAAGCGGTTTCTTCGCGGCTCGAGAGCAACTCATCCAAAGTCAACTCTCCGCAAACATTGCGCATTGTGGTTTGCGCCAATTGGCTTACGGCATGCATTACATGTTCAACTTCCAAAAACGCACGCGCCGGATCCGCTATGCGATAATAAATCACGGCATTGATTTTGCACGAAATATTATCGCGCGTAATCGTTTCCTGATACGGCACATCCGCTGCTTTAACACGGATATCCATTTTAATCATGGATTCGATAACCGGAATGATAATTCTCCAACCCGGCTCCACGACACCAACAAACTTGCCTAAACGAAGCTTAATACCGCGCTCGTATTGGTTAACCTGCTTGATTGAAGCAAGCAACAAAACAAACAAAAAAATCAAAAAAGGAGTCATAAGAAAAGAAAACAAAAGCGTTAATTCATTCATATATTATTAATGTATCAGAACTGCGCCCGGGGTCAATAGCCGCGCACGCGCACGCCTTGGATGCCAATCTCGATATTCATCCCATCAACTCTTGCCAAGCAAGCCTTGCTCTGATAGAATCAAGCCTCGAGTGCCAAGGTGGCACTGGAAAAAGCACCTTTCACATAGGGGATAGCACATGTCGAGCAAAGATTTCGATTTCACCGCCGTGGGCTTTGACACCATGCTCAAAACCGAAGTCCTCATCACTAAGATTGCGGATTTCGCCAAGGAAGCAGCCCGGCTGGGGCTCACGGTCGACCGTATCGCCGGGATCTTTTTGAACACCGCGCAAGGCACCGTAGTCGTCCCGTATCTTGCAGGCACCCTGGACGCCAAAACCAAAGGCAAGACTCTGATTGTGGCTCCGGATCTGCCCGCGCTCATGTCATGGACCAACATTTACGGCATGTACACCTTCGAAGTCGCCGCGGACTCCAAAGTCGATACGGCTGTTTGGGTGCGCGTTCTTGATCAGCTCAAAGAGATCAAAGACAAACGCGGGCGCAACGCCGGCGAGTTCTATGGAGTCGGTTACGCCTCCAAAAAGACCAAGCAGTTCATGTCGCTTCCGGACAAGAGCGTCATGATCGTGAATCCTCATGGCGACATCGGCATCAACAGCCTGCGGTACGACTTCGTTACTTCCCGTTACTACGGAGTTCGAGTCGACGAAAAAGGCGAGGGCACAGCGATCGTTTCCGCTCCGCTGGATCAACTCATCAAGAATCCGGAAATCTTCCGCAACCCCAAAGCTTGGACGGTTGTGGCGGATGGTATTTATCCGGAGATCATTTCCTTGTCGCGCATCAAGTTCGTGGACGGATTCACCACCTTCTTCACCAACCACACCGGGGGTCGTTGCAACTTGGTTACCGTCAACCAAGTTGCTGATGAATTTTCCGCGGTTTGGGAGAAGGCGATGCAAACACCGATCATCATGATTGGCACAGTCGCCTCAACCGGCAGTCTCTATGCCGCATACCGCGACGCGGACAGCGACGGATTGATCGAAATCTACATCGAAAACCCCAAAACCGGCGATTTCCCCTTCGCCTCTCTGGTCGTCTAACGTGTTATTTCGCTAAGACGACCTCTATATCACCGCCAAATACAGGCGGTTTTTATATTCTTGTTACGTATCAATCGCCGGAGCCTTGCTAAAATCTCGGAAGTGTGATAAATATAAGCCCGCCAATAGCTTACGAACGTTGAAATTTTGTACCAAACTCAAGGAGGAAAGATGTTCCCGGAACAAATCGAAGCGATTTATCTTCATCAGGTTAATGAATTCGATCACCTGTCTTTGGGATCGGATTACAATCCCGCCTCAACCTCAGGCCCCGCTCGCATCTACGAAGAGCGCGCCTACTTTTTGGATGGTACGGTTTACATCGGCAATCAAGCCGACAAAAGCATCTTGCCTTGGCTGGCCGACGTCGGTCTTTCGCCGCGAGAACTGGTTACCGTTCCCGACAAATGCGTATTCCGCGGACTCAAAGAATCGCCGGATTTGCTCACCGCGGTTGCCGGCAAAATCGCCCGCGGTGCGCGTCCTCACTTTTTCCGCACCACTACACTGGAGTCCGAGTTCATCAATGCTCTCGGTCTCTCTTGGTCCGATACCCTTTCCTGCGATCCGGCCATTGCCGAAAAAATCGGCAACAAGGCTTTCTTGCGTCGTTTTGCCGCGGAGCTGAATTGCGCTGATGTTTTTCCGCCCCACGTCATTCTGTCTTCGGGTTGGCGAGTTGAAGATATCAGCAAAGCCACATGGAAGCTCACTCCCGAACTTCGCAAAATCAAAGCCGACAAAGTAATCGTTAAGCGTACGGATTTGGCCGGAGGAGATGGTTGCTGTGTTTGGAACGGAAATGGTTGCGGTGACTTTCAAACAGTCAACGCGGGTCGTGAATTGATCGTAGAAGCCTTCATTGATCCGCGTATTACCATCACCGGTCAGTGGCTTATCGCCGATGGAAAATTTCATTACATCGGCATGGGCAAACAGTATCAACTCGGTTTCGTGCACCAAGGCATCATCGCTTCTTCAAGCAAATCCTCGGTCGCGGTTAAAAACCTGCACCGCATGAAAGACATGGTCGAGCCCCTGCTCACTCGTCTGGTGCAAATCGGCTACAACGGCATTATCGGCTTTGACGCCGTTTACCATCTGGAAACCGATTGTCTCTACCTCACCGAAGCCAACACCCGCACCACTGCCGATACCTACGTGTACGCCGTCGCTGCGCGTCTCGCCTTTCGCCCTTGGGCGGTTGCTTGCAAGATCATCAAGCCCGCACTCGGCATCACCGATTTTCGCGACGTCAAAAATTCCTTGGGATATTTGCTCTACCAACCGGCTCGCGAAAACGGCATCGCACCTTACATGCTTTCGGGTCTCAAGCTCCCATCCGGCCAGCGCCGTTTGGGCCTCATGTCCATCAGCACCAACCCGGGCACGGCCGAGCACTTTTTGCGCGAAGCCGAATCCCGCCTCTGTTGATCTACAGTCCGATCGATCTCGCCCCGCCCCTTCCCGCGTCAGAGACTTTCTGCGCGCACAACTAACCACAACGCGGATCCACCGCGTTTTTTCATTTCATGAAAACATGGGCGGGACCACCTCCCCCTCGCTTGCGCTCGGGTACTCCTCCCGCTGCACCACCTCCCTTCGCTATACGCTCGGTACTCCTCCTTAACAAGGAGGAGAGCTTGGTAAAAACCGGTCATTGTCATTTCTGCTCCTAAGGCGCATCCGCCTCAGGCGGAGAATCGGATGTGAGAAATCTCCACTAAATACATATCTTACGTAGGGATAAACCTCGTGTTTATCCGTGCTGTAGATACTTGTTGTATCAGTGCGGATAATCACTAGGATTATCCCTACGGTGATCAGGGAAGCCACCTCCCCCTCGCCTTCACTCGGGTACTCCTCCTTAACAAGGAGGAGAGCTTGATAAAAACCGATTTTAACAGTCCGGCTGTCCTCCTTTTTAAGGAGGACAGCTTTCAGCCAAGGGCTGAAAGCAGGTGGTTCTGGCTAGTGGCTGGTAGCTAGTAGCTGGTGGCTTGAAGCCGTACAAGCGATTGACAAAAACCGCAAAAGGGTCTTTAATAGGAGCCGGAATCAAGGAGGTTCTCATGGGAGCAACACCGCAAAATATCAACGATGTCAGAATAACGATTAAAGATTGCCGGAGGTGCAATGCTTGGGATCGCATCAACCCCGTGTTGAACGAGCTCTACCGTACTTGCCAAGCGTACAATAGAGATTCACACAAGATTTGCCAGTCCATCGAACCCGACGAAAGCGCCATTCGCGAAATCAACGCCGCACAGCTCCACAAGCAAGCCGCCAAAGCGCAAGCATTGGTTAACAAGCTTCGCGGCATGGGAGTCCACTTTGTGGATCTGCGCTCATTCGATCTTTTCAGCAAGGCATTTTGCCAAGCCATGGTTATTGAGTTTGGCGAGCGAGAGATGAGGATCGCCGCCTACTGACGTATACAAAAATTTCTCACAACTTCTCACGGCGCCATCGCGCTGTTTTTCATACCCGTTGGTATAAATCGGGTCATCATCAAATCGTTTATCAATAAAAAATCCCCGTCGAGTTTGACGGGGGAGCGAGGTTAGTCTATTAAGACTTGCCGGAGTGCCGGCGCTTTTTTTGATAACAGCGGTTACAAATACCTCGACCGTCTGCAAGCCTTTCCGCAATTTTTCCGGGTTCATGACATCGCGCGCAAATTTCTTGCGGACGCGTGCGTTGATAGCAGGTGTGGCAAATCGCTCCACCGTTCTCATCCCGCCTGCGCACGGATCTCACCTTACCGCACAAACCGCAAGCTTCAACATTGATCCGCTTTTGATAGCAAATGATGCAAACCGGCTGGGTTGGCGATTTCCAATAATGAACTTTTTTGGGCTCTCCGCAATACCAGCACTTTCTCGGCCCTTGCTTGAAACCGTTCTTGGATCTTTTACGCCGAAACGAACCGCGTTTCGGTTGCTGTGCCGGCGAAGGAACACTATCTGTCACTTTTCACCTCCTGTCTGACACAATATAACCGTTTTTCCGCAAAAGTCAATAACCACGGCAATTAAACCTTGATTTTTTCCCAGTTCTAAGCTATTCTTGCAACGGAAAAGATATGAATATCTTTTCATCAAGTAATATCTGTGCCCTTAGCTCAGCCGGATAGAGCAACAGCCTTCTAAGCTGTAGGTCGTTGGTTCGAATCCAACAGGGCACGCCAGTAAAAAACTTCCCATTCGGGAAGTTTTTAAATAACAAAGCATCAAATAACAAATAAAAAAGAATTATCTCTCCGCTCGCTTTATTATTTATTATTTTTTATTTGTGATTTTATTAAAGTACTGCTCGCTTTATTATTTATAACTTTTTTATTTATTATTTAATATATGTACCGCACGCTTTATTCTTTATTATTTATTCTTTATTATTTTTTATTTGGAGCATCGCGACGCGTCCCATGAAACGCCTGATGCACTTCTTTCAGCTGTTTATTCGTTACATGCGTATATATCTGCGTCGTAGTAATCGACGAATGGCCAAGCATTGCTTGCACGCTACGGAGGTCCGCGCCGTTCATCAGCAAATCCGTCGCAAAAGAATGTCGCAAACTATGCGGTGAAATATCTTTGGGGATTCCCGCGGCCAAAGCGTAACGCTTAACCATCCTCTCTATGGAGCGGGGAGTGATGGGGCCGGTCTCTTTATCGCTTTTTATATTCGCGGCTCTGTCGTGACGCACAAACATAAACGGCGATTCATCCTTGCGCAATTCCAAATATTTTTTCAGCCAGTTTCGCGCGGATTGCGATAAAAACACCACACGCGTCTTATCGCCCTTACCGCGCACCGTAAACTCATCTTTATTTAGATTGATCTGGTCTCTCTGCAAATTCGCCAACTCCGAAACACGCATACCGGTTGAAAAAAACAATTCCAACACAGCTCTATCACGCGCCTGCAAAATATCGGATTGAATCGTACGTGTCGGCTCTTCTATCAACCTCTCAATATCTTCCGCATCCAAAAACACCGGCTCTCGCGAACCCTGCTTGGCCAGTTCAATTTTTTCCGGCGCCAAGGTCTTAATATTTTTCTTGGCTAAATATTTCAAAAAAGATCGAAGCGCTATCAGATGATAGTTCTGTGTACTCTTCTTTAAATTACCGCGCGTCTTATCCTCCAAACGATTCAACCACAATCTGAAATTGGTAACCATGCTGTCCGTTACATCCTCCGGATTCGGATCCCCGGCCCATTCAATAAAACGTGTAAGATAAAAATCGTAATTCGCTATGGTCATGGATGCCCGCCCCTTCTCGATCTCCATATACGTCAAAAAATTTCGCAAATGCCCTGATAGTTTCATATGCCTTCATTATAGCTGGTAAATAACCAATCACCAAGCGCCAATAACCAATCAATAACCAATAACAGACCGCCCCCTTTGTCATTTCGAACACACGTGAGAAATCTCCGCTTATAAAACTTAAGCCAGTAAACCCCCTTTGTCATTTCGAACACACGTGAGAAATCGCCGCCTGTAAAACTCAAGCTAGTAATAACGGTGGAGATTTCTCACATCCGATGCGCCTAAGGAGCAGAAATGACAAACTTGTTATTTGGCTGGTAGAAACCGGTGGAGATTTCTCACATCCGATTCGAAATGACAAAAATGGTTATTTTAGCTAGTGGCTGGAAGCTAGTAACTAGCAGCTGATAAAGGTGGATGCGCCTAGGGCGTAGAAATGATCAAATGTTACTTGGTTGGTGATATTAGTGGAGATTTCTCACATCCGATGCGCCTAAGGAGCAGAAATGACAAAAATGGTTATTTTAGCTAGTGGCTGGAAGCTAGTAGCTAGCAGCTGATAAAGGTGGATGCGCCTAAGGAGCAGAAATGACAAAAATGGTTATTTTAGCTAGTGGCTGGAAGCTAGTAGCTGGCAGCTTATAAAGGCGGATGCGCCTTAGGAGCAGAAATTACAAGCCTAGGTCGGTTTTCCGTTACGACTGGCATCCGATTGACAGTTTTCACTATCTTTGTTAATCTTTGACTCATCAATAAATCACTACGCTTTTTGGGCTTTGGCTCGAAAACGCGCGAATATGGCCGCTTTGCCATGCACTCGATTGCAAACGATCGCGGGTACGTCACAGCCGCCAAAGATCTATGTTGGATCCCAAACGCAAGCAGAATATTATTAATAAGTATAAGGTGCACGCCACGGACACCGGCTCTCCGCAAGTCCAAATCGCCATCCTTACCGAAGAGGTTAAAGAGCTCACCGGCCACCTCCGCACACACAAAAAGGATTTTTCCTCGCGCCGGGGTTTAATCAAAAAAGTCGGCGAACGCCGCCGTCTCATGAAGTATCTCAAACGCGAAGATCCCAAATCCTACGACGAGCTCATGAGCAAACTCAAAGTCTAAAAAATCATAAACGCGAGCAATCGCGTTTTTTGTTCCATTGCCAGCAATCATCGACACAGGTAAACTAGCTGCGAGCCACAATTCGGACGTTCATAACGTTCATAACGTTTATAACGAGTTCAGCGGTAATTATTTTCGTAGGGGTAAACCCTGCCTGTGACCCGAAGTCATACGAAGGGTTATGTTTACCCGTGCTAAGGCAACAGTAATTTCAGCACGGATAAACACGAGGTTTATCCCTACGATGAAATGTTTGATTAGCACGGATAAACACCCCGCAAAATTCACTTTGTTCATAAACGGGGCAGGCAAGGATTATCCCTACGCATGATTGTGGTTCATGGTTCGTAGTTCACCGCTCGACATTCGACATTCGACGTTCGCGGTTCCAAATTCAAAATTCATTTCCTTAACACCCCATCATTCATCCTGCATCGTGCACCATGCATTGTGCATCAACAGCATTTTTTTATGATCAAACGTCCCTCCCAACGCGTAGCCGTATTAATCGACACGCAAAATATGTATCACTCGGCCAAACATCTTTATGATGCCAAGCTGAATTTTCCGGCTGTCGTCAAAGCCGCGGTTCAAGACCGTCAACTTATTCGCGCCATCGCTTATGTCGCCAAATCCCGCGCCGGCGATGAAATGGCTTTTTTTGAAGCACTTGTCGAAGGCGGAATTGAGCTTCGCGTTAAAGATGTCCTCGAGTTTTCCAGCGGTATGAAAAAAGCCGATTGGGACGTGGGCATGACAATCGATGCCGTTAAGCTCGCTGAAAAAGTCGATGTGCTCATCCTCATGACCGGCGACGGTGACTTTGTCCCTTGTGTCGAATACCTCCAGGCTCACGGAGTCATCGTCGAAGTCGTCGCCTTTGCCAAATCCTCGAGCGGCGAGCTTAAAGGCGCCTGCGACATGTTCTTCGACATCGCCGAAGATGCCCCCCAATTCCTCCTCCGCGCCCCCGCCCGAAAACCTCCAACCCGCGCCATTCGCAAAACAGGGAAATAATCCCTGTTTTAGTTTTTTAGTTACGGCGGATCCTCCCAGCCTCCTTATTAAGGAGGTGCTTCGTATTTTAGTTGGGGCAAGTCTGAAACCAAGGGAGGGGCTGCAAATTGCAAAGCTAACTCAAACTAAGGTTCGTCATTTCGAATCGGATGTGAGAAATCTCCGCTAAATAAAACTTAGTTAACAAATCTCTCTCTCGTGTTATCACCGCCTCCGGCGTGATCCCGCATACGTTAATATTTTATATATAGTTGTTGCGGGAAGAGAGAGATTTAGAGTGAGTTAAGCTGTAACTCACCCCCTTCCCCCTCTCTTAAGGAAAGAGAGGGGGCTTTATAATGCCGGGTTTGCTTTGAGAGGCATGCCTCTCAAAGTACAGCAGATTGGTTTCGTAGGGATAAACATTGCCTGTGACCCGAAGTTATACGAAGGGTTGTGTTTATCCGCGCCAAGAAAACTGCACATCCAGCACGGATAAACACGAGGTTTATCCCTACGACGGACTGTTGTAATGGCTTCGTGGTAACCCCGTTACGACGTTACGACGTTACGACTGCTCCCGAAGTATGTTATACTATACCCAGTTATGTTTCGAGCTTATCTTGGAGTATTTTTGCTGATTGTATTTTCCATTACCAATGGTGTTAGCGCGGCAATGACCAGCACCAATTTTCAGATTAACTTTGATTCCATCAACTCCGGCGGAACGGATTTTAGTACTTCAACCAACTTTCAAATCAGTGATACTTTGGGCGAGCAGGGAACAGGCTACTCGGACAGCGCAAGCTATATGCTTCACGCAGGCTACCGCCAATCAGATGAACAAATGGAACCTCCCACGCTCGAGTTTATTTTGGGCGCTCAAGAAAATAATACCCAAACCGCTTACACCGCTCTCTCGCTCGTTGGCAACACAGTCACCGTCGCGGACACAACATATTTTGTAACCGGCACACGCATCGCTGTCGTCGAAGACGCCGGAGGTCTTAATCTCAAAGTTGTCGTCGGCAAAGTTATCGACGTTGTGGGTCTTGTTCTTACCGTAGATAAATGGGATGGCATGACAGCCGAAATCGGCACGACTCCGGCCGGCGGTAATGATTTTGTTTACCGCACCGAAGGTCATCTTATCGCTCTCGGCATATTGGATGGCACCGGCTCGGCCGCCGTTGTGCAAACCGAGGTCAGCACCAATGCCGCCAATGGTTATACATTGCAAATCCAATCCGACGGCTATCTCGAATCCTCTCCCACAGCCCGCATCAATGATGTATCGGACGGCACGGTTACAGCCGGCGAAAACGAATACGGCGGCCGGGTCTACGGCGAAACCGCAACCAGCACGGGCAGTGATTTTTCCATTACTACAACACTCCGCGACATTCAAAAGAGCACGTCAACAGCATCCGCCGACAGGGTCAGCATGATCTACAAGGCCAGTGTTGATTACACGGTCCCGGCCGGCAGTTACCAACAGACGGTCAGCTACTTATTAACACCCAACTTTTAACAATTGTTCATAATTGGTGTACAATACCAATTAAGCAAAACCAAACCGCGCGCATGGCATCGTAATAAAGCTCAAGAGGCGCATCAAGGCTCAATGTTTATCCGGATGACAGGACTGGATAATCATGGTTCCTTGAAAGGTCGAAGTATCCAAGTATCATAGTGATACTGGGAACAACTAATCTATTTCGAAGCGTATATCGATGTGTTTTTCACCATGAGGGGGAAAAGCATGGATGTATGATTTTTTGCACTGCTCATGGCGTGCAAAGTCTTCGATAATTTATAAATGAACACTTAAGTTCATCAAAAAAAATCAATCATAAAAAAATGATTATGAACAAATATTATTTAAAATTAACGTCATTCGTAGCTCTCTTCGCAATGTGCGTGGTAATGCTACCTGCGCATGCAGACGGTGTAACGCTTTCATATGTTACCCCTGCTGATGGCGAAATAGATTCAACCGAAGTCACAGCCGGATTTGCTGAAGTCACTTTTGGTTGGACTAGCACGAATGAATATGTCACAGGTACTGATGTCTTGGTTACTTTGACCTGGAGTGATACAAATGTCACCGGTTCCTCAACGGCTTTAGCCGCATGTACAGGTGTAACCACAGCATTCGGCGAACCTGTTTCTTACTCCGGTCAAACAGCCGATACGATAGTCATCACTTTTGATGACACGGCTGCTGTTGGAGCAGGCAACATCTGTGTGCGTGTGCCGGTTGAGGATGCCGGAGTACTTTACGAAGGCAATTTCTCAGCATCCGTCTTAACAAGCAACGCTGATGCTGATTACGGAGCAATTGAATACTATGTAGGTGGAGGTAATGATGTTTTAGTTGACGCTTCCGTGCAACCAACACTTGAGTTTGCTATTGTTGACCAAACCAACTTAGCCCTAGAAACTCACGAGTGTCATTTAGGTGTATTAAGTATGACCGATGTCAACTATTGCAACTATCGCTTGAAGGTTTCAACCAATGCAATCGATGGATTTCAAGTTTCAGTTGAGTCCGATGATCAATTGGGAAGCGGTTACGCCACAATTTCCGATGTAGGGGTGAGCACGGCGGTTGCTACAGGGACAGAGGGTTATGGTTTTGCCATATTTGGCGCTGTCGATGGAGGTATGGGCACTGGTAATTATTTAGATCCTATTACAGTCGCAGCACCTTATAATGTTAATGACAACACCGTTCCCCAGGCGCCTACTCTGTTGGTAAGTTATACAGCACCATTCTTAGGTACATCCACATTGTCAACCACCTTGGTTCAACACAAAGCTGCTATGGACGCAGGTACTCCCGTGGGTTACTACCAACAAAATGTAACTTACAGAATCACCCCAAGCTTCTAATCAAATTTGGGTTTAATTCACCATTCCCCACGCAAGTGGGGGGTGGAACAATAAAACTCAATATAGCTCTTCCTAAATCAATGCATTATGTTTACAATGTATTCGTTTATAATTTATAAATTCATCACTATGAAACAAATCAAATACTTGTTTTGGTCTTTATTCGCGGTAATTTGCGCCTTTGGCTTATTCGGAGGCCCGACTAATGCTTTAGCTGTCGCCGTTTCACCAGTCGTAATTGAGCACGATTTGGCACCGGGTATGAGTGCATCCGGTAAAATCAGGGTAACCAATTCCATGGATGAGGATGCCAAATACTATATCGGAGCTCAACGCTTTTTGCCGGTTGGCGAAGAAGGCAGGCAAGAATATATCGAGAATAAGGATGATGTAATGAGTTTTTACAAATGGTTTGCTTTTGATCAAGACATGCTCATCATCCCTCCCAAAAGCACAGTAGAAGTTGCATACACCATCAATGCACCACTCGACGCCGAACCCGGCGGTCATTACGGAGCTGTGTTTTTATCACTTGATCCACCGGATCTTGAAGAAACTGCCACAGGTTCTAAAATCTCACCAAAAACAGGCGTTTTATTCCTTGTCAAAATCGCAGGTGATATCAATGAGCAGGCTAACATTGAATCTTTCACAGTCAATAAAAAAGTCTTAAGCCATTTGCCCTCATTTTTCGACCTTCGCATTCGCAACACAGGCAACATCCACTTCCGCCCCAAAGGCACCTTGGAAATCCGCAATATGTGGGGCGGTGTAGTGGCTCGCGTACCGGCCAACCCGCGTAACTCGGCTGTGCTCCCCAGCAGTATTCGCCGTATCAACACTTGGTGGGCCAAAAGCGAAACCATGGCATCGGGCGGAAGGTTTATCGATGGTCTGGCTAATGAATGGCACAATTTTGCCCTCGGTCGTTACACGGCCAAAGTGGATGTAAAATACGGCTCAAGCAATACCGCCTTTCCTGCGCAGGAAGTCTCTTTCTGGGTCATTCCTTGGCGCATGGGCTTAATCTTATTGGTACTGCTTGTCGTCCTCTTCTTTGTCATGAAAGTGTATAACAAGGCCATTGTTTCCAAAGCCATCAAAAACTCGAGCAAGAAAAAATAATTATTGCAGAATCAAGCAAAATCTCCGTCCACAAGGCGGAGATTTTTTATCTGGATAGTCTGTTCGAAATAGAGTATAATATTCAATGTAAGTCTGTTGCAAACAAAATGAGTTTTTTGTCTAAAAATAGTATGCAAAAATTTCAAGCCATCATTTTAATGGCAGTGATGGTTTTTAGCGTTTTCGCCAAACCATCCTTTGGTGCCGCGTTGCTAAATTCCACGGTCAGCCTTTCCAATCACACCGTGAGCACTTTGGCCGACCACTCCTACAAATTCCGCACCCCCTCCGGAGTGGATTCCCCCGCCGATACCATCACCATAAACCTTTCTTCATGGACAACCGGCGCGGTCAACTTTAACGATATCGATCTCTTGCACGGTCCTGTTACCGGTTTGGAAACAAATAATACCTTGGCAGCCGCCGCCGGCGTCAACATTTGGGGCGCTTCATTTGCCGGCGGAATCCTAACCCTCACCCCTCCAACCAACTCCGCTCCGGGCACCATTAATCCCAACGATTACATAACAATCTACATCGGCACCAATGCAACCGGCGGAGTCAATCAACTAACCAATCCGGCGGTTGCCGGCAGTTATGCCATTACTATTGCCGGCGGTTTTGGCGACATGGGCCAGGTCGCACAAGCCATCATGACAAACAGCGGTGTGAGCGTGGATGCAACCGTGGGCGCTTCATTGCAAATTACCAATTTAAATCCCAGCTCGGTTGTGGCCGGCTCGGGCGCTTTTAACATGACCATTACCGGTTTGGGTTTTGTCTCCAGCTCCATTGCCCGCATCAACGGTGCGGATCGTGCCACGCTTTTTGTCAGCTCCACCGAAGTCATAGCCAGCATTTTAGCCTCTGATGTATTAACCGGCGGAACCAGGCAAATCACGGTTCATAACCCAATTCCCGGCATCACCTCCAATCAACTGCCTTTAACCGTTACAACCCCGGGAGGCGGAGGCCCCGTCGACACCACTCCTCCGGTCATCCTCAACCCCCAAGCCATCAACATCACCCAAACCAGCGCCCGTATCATTTGGGATACCGACGAACCCGCCACCTCTATCGTCCAATACGGCATTACCGATGCCTATGGCAACACAGTATCCAACGGCTCGCTCGTCTTATCCCACGGCATCGATCTGACAGGCTTAACACCAAACACTCTTTATCACTTTCGAGTCACTTCCGCCGATCAATACGGCAATTCCGCCACTTCCGCCGATTATACTTTCACCACCCTGCCTTGGCCCCCGCTCGAAATCTATAACGTTACCAGCACCAACATAACCGATACTTCGGCTATCATCATCTGGGATACCAATCGCTCCGCCAACTCTCGCGTGGAATACGGTCTCACCCCCGGCTTGGGCATGTTCTCCACGGCCAACAGTTTCGTCACCAATCACGCCGTACCTCTCACCTCTCTATTGCCCGAGACATTGTATTATTACCGTGTCATCTCTTACGATGCCATGGGCATCGGCGCCACTTCCACAATCTACACCTTCCGCACCACTTCGGATCAAACCCCTCCCACCAACATCACTCTCACCGCTACTCCGGGCAACACTATCGTCAATCTTGTTTGGACTCATCCCCCGGAACCCGATTTCGCGGGCGTCCGCCTTATCCGCAAACTCGGAGGCTTTCCCACCGGCCCCTATGACGGTGATTTGGTTTACGATGGTTTAGCTCTAACCACGGTCGATACCGGTTTAACCAATGGCGTCACTTATTATTACGGTGCCTATCCTTACGATTTTGACGGCAACTTCGCTTCCGGCGCTTTGGATGATGCCATGCCTTTCGGCACTCTTCCCCCAACGCCAACTTCAACCACAACAACGCCTCCTCTGCCTCCGGTTCCCACCACCACTCCACCAACTCCGCCAACCACCACTCCACCTCTTCCCCCAACTCCAACCACAACTCCGCCCACACTGCCAACCGCGATTCAAATCAACCCCATCTACTACGGAGCCAACGGCACTCTGTTGCTCGAACCCGATTCATCCGGAACATACGGCGTCTTGGCCAATGAAACAATTTTTGTCACCGTCTCCGTAGCCGCTTTGGGCGAACAAGCGGATACGGCCTTTATTGTTGTGGACGGCCAAATGTATTCTTTGGCATTATCCGCCAACGGCACCGAATTCACCGGCACCTTCCCGGCTCCGGCATCCGGCCTGTTCTTTTCCAATGTCAGTGTCACCTTTGTCAGCGGAGCCACGGCTCAAGCCGAAGATATCTTTCAAGTTCAAGATCCGGGTGAGGTCGTTGTGGCCGAAATAATCGCCGGCATCACCCCGGTTCCCGGCGCCACTGTCACTCTTTACGAAATAGTTGATGGCCAAACCGTTGTATGGAACGGTTCTCCATATGGTCAAGTCAATCCCGCTTTGTCCGATGAGCAAGGCAATTTCGTTTTCCGCGTACCCAATGGAATTTACTATGTCGAAGTCGCCAAAGTCGGTTATGATCTGCAACGCTCCCCCCTTGTCACAGTCACACGCAATGTATTCGGCGATCGCGTGGAGCTTATAACCATTCCTGAACCATTGTTCATCAATACGTGTAAAATCGATTGTTCCAAAGTTTCTTACAGCATTTCCATCACCGATAATTCGGGTCAAACCCGTGTCACCGGCGGTGAATTTTCCACCTCGCAAGATTTGGATGGCGGTACAACTCTTTACAGCTTTACCGAACAAGCGGGCATCTCCACAGCGAGCGATGTTTACGTTCAGGTTGATGATTCCAATTGCGAAAATCTCAAATTCTCCATCACTAAAATAAACCCTGCCGTCAGCCACGCTGTCAGTGTCAGTATCTATTACGAAGGTGAGTTCTTGCGCGCCTATACGATTACCACCGATTCCCGTCAGGCGCTTGGCCGTACTTTGGCCATCGACTTAACCAACAACCCCGAGCTTTGCGAAGAAGAAGTTGAGCAAGTTTTACAAATTGAATCCGTGCCCGAATCAATCGAGTACATTGCTTTAACCGCACTCGATACCATTCGCGCTCCCGAAATAGTAACAGTTACCGATGATTGGGTTGTGCCCGCTTTGGTCGGCGTATCTTTAATTAATCTTGGCAGTGCACTTGGTTTGCTTAATCTTTTATCTTACCTCCAATACCTTTTTGCTCAACCGATTTTGCTTTTTGGCAAACTGCGCAAACGCCGTTGGGGTGTGGTCTACAACTCATTAAATAAGCAACCCATCGAGATGGCGGTTGTTCGCTTGATGCATTTTGAAACCAAGATGACGGTGCAAACCAAAGTTACCGATAAAGAAGGCAGATTTTATTTCCGCGCCAAAAAAGGACACTACTATATCGAAGTCGTGAAACCCCAATACTCATTCCCCACGGTTTTCTTGTCCAAGAAAAAAGATGATTCGGTTTACACCGATCTTTATCACGGCGAAAACATCAATCTCGAAGAAGACGGCGAAATAGCGGTCAATATTCCCGTGGATCCGGCGCAAAAAATCGAAACTCCGCGCAAAGTGCTTTACCGCAGATTTTTAAAACGTGTTCAACATATCATTGCTCTCTCCGGAGTCATTCTCGCCTTCGCCGCTCTCATCATCACTCCTTCTGTTTTTGTTGTCATGGTACTGGTCTTGCAAATTCTCTTTTATCTCTTATTCCGCCAACTGGCTCTTCCGGCTAAACCGCGTCCTTGGGGCAGAATATTTGATTCCAAAACCAAAAAACCTGTCAGCGGAGCCGTGGTTCGCATCTTCGATAAACAATTCAATAAACTTCTGGAAACTCAAGCCACAACCAACAATGGTAAATACGGCTTTTTCGCGGAACACAATACCTATTACATCACGGTTGAAAAAGAAGGTTACACCAAATATTCTTCGGGTGATTTGGATCTCAAATCCCGCCGTGAAACCGTAGTGGATTTGGATATACCGTTGGTTCGCGAAGCCGCGCCCAAAGAATAAAAAATTATCTACAATCAAATAGCAAACGTTTATTAAATATGCTATAATAAACGCAAATAATTTTAATTAGTTGTAATTATTAAAACTAAATCTTTCCTTATGCTGAATCAGCAAGCTGTGGCGGCCGCCACATCCTCGAGGGGTGCTGAAACGCTCCCAAAAGTCTCCAAGGTTTTGGATTGGATCATCGAGATCTGTCTTAAAGCCGTTGTTCTGTTAACTCCCGTATTTTTCCTGCCCATCACACTCGATGTTTTGGAGTTAAACAAACAAACTCTTTTCATAATTCTGGTCTTGATCGCCGCAACCGCATGGCTCGGCAAAGCTTTGGCCGATCGCAAAATCGTCATGGCGCGGTCATGGTTCAATATCGTAATGATTCTTTTTGGAATCGGTTGGCTTGTTACCAGCTTATTCTCCAAAGATCTGTATCTCTCCATGGTTGGTAACTTTGGCCAAATGCAAATGTCCTTCGCCACCATGGGCGCCATCATCGTATTCTACTTTTTGGTAATCAACCACATAAATACATTCAAAAAACTTTATTGCTATCTGATCGCCTTCTTGCTCTCTTCCCTCTTGGCGGGCTTGTTTGGCATTATGCAATTATTCGGCGTCTTCTCTTTGGGTTGGTTGGCCGATTTTACCAAAACCATTTCCTTCAACACCATCGGCACCATCAATGCCATGGGCGTTTACATGGCTTTGCCTTTGGTTCTTTCCGCCTCGCTCACGGTCTTTGGCTGTAAAGATGGCGAATGCAAGCTCGGCGAAAACAAAAAACGCAGTATTATCATGAACATCATCGTTTGGGCTTCGTTGCTTGTTTCCCTCTTCGCTCTCATCATTGTTGATTTCTGGGTCGCTTGGGCATCCGCTTTATTCGGTCTCGCTCTCTTAATCATCCTTCCCATAATCCGCAAGAGCAAAATCTCTCACCCCATTCGCATCGCCGTTCCGGTTGTCTTGGCTTGTGTTGCCGTATTACTCCTCATCTTCAAAACACCCATCAACTTAAACCTCCCGGCCGAAGTCTCACCCTCCGCAACAGCTTCGTGGAATATTGCCAAAGCTTCATTACAGCAAAATCCCCTTTTCGGCACAGGCCCCGGTACTTGGATCTACAACTACGCCATGCACCGCTCGCCGGCCGTCAATCTCTCGCAGTTCTGGTCCATTCGTTTTGAGCGCGGCTTATCCACTTTCCTCACTCTTTTGCCCACCATCGGCATAGTTGGCATGATTCTATTCCTCATGCTTATAATCTCCGGAATCGTCAAAAGCGCCAAACACCTCATCTCTGAAAAGAATGATGAAAACTGGCAAGCCTTCCTTAGCGTCTTCGTGCCTTGGATCACAGTCGTCTTCATCGCCGTTTTCTACAATTACAACTTTGCCCATATTTTCGCTTTCGGCTTCTTCCTCTCGCTCTTGGTTGCTCTCATAGTCAAAAAAGCTTACATCTGGGAATCCGATAAAAATTCGGTCGGTTCCATTGTCGTATCCGTCTTATTTGCCGTTCTCTGCGTTGCTTCGCTCTCCGTAACCTGGCTGGCCGGTCAACGCTTGGTCGCCGACGCCGCATATTCTGATGCCGTCTTTTCATACCGCAAAGGCGAATCAATCGATAAGGCCATCTCGTCTTTGAACAGCGCGGTAGCCATGAATCGCTTAAACGATATTTATTTCCGCAACCTCTCTCAAGCGTATCTAATCAAAGCCGGTGAAATCTTCCCCAATGTTCAAAACAATCCCGAAGCTGCCACCGAGTTCAACCAAATCATCGCCGCTTCCATCGACACCGCCAAAATTGCAACCAACATGAATCCCATGAGCGTTGATAACTGGGAAAATCTTTCAGTCATCTATCTCTCCATAGCCGGATTCACTCAAGGCGCCGATGAATTCGCGATCGCCAACTTTGAAGAAGCGTTAAAACGCGAACCGCACAATCCGGTCTACAGCAATGAAATCGGCAAACTGCATATCTTGCGCGCCGACGCCTACCAAACAGTCCTGCAATCCGAGGATGAACAAGCCAAACTCGAAGCCGAAAAGAACATCAAGACTGAATTGGATAAAGCCTCCGAATGGTTCAATCGCTCAATCCAAGCCAAACCCGATTTTGCTCCGGCACACTACTTCCTTGGTTTGGTCTACGAACGCCAAGGCCGTATCCAAGATGCCATTGTCAAACTCGAACAGGTCCTTAGCGTCAACAATCAAGATGTGGGCGTAGCCTTCCAACTCGCCATCCTCTACTATCGCAACGAAGAAAAAGATAAATCCCAAGCCATGTTCGAACGCATCGTTGCTTTCGCTCCCGAGTATGCCAACGCTCGCTGGTATCTCTCGGCCATCTACGAAGAAATCGGCGAATACAATAAAGCTTTGGAGCAAGTCAAAATCGTCGCTGAAACCAATAAGGATGTGCAAATCGTTAACGATCGCATCACATACTTGGAGGGCTTAATCAGCAAAAAGAATACTCCCCCGGCAGAGCCCGCCCTTCCCGAGCCGGTTCAAGAACAAATAGTCACCAACCCCGAAGTTCAAACCAACCCGTTCAACGAACCGGCCGAGTAAAACTCACGAAACCAAAAAAAACCGCCGATAAGGCGGTTTTTAGTTTAACTCACCCCCAACCTACGCATGAAGCTTCGGTCGGCATGCCTTCCCTCTCCTTGTCCGCCCATAGCGGGTCTTGTTTCGTAGGGATAATCCTAGTGATTATCCGCTCTGAGCATACGGGTATTTTGAGTACGGATAAACACGAGGTTTATCCCTACGACGAACTGTTGTCTTGGTGTAGATTTCTCACATCCGATGCGAAATGACGAAGTATGAGAAGTTAATAAGTTGGAGATTTCTCACATCCGATTCGAAATGACGAACAATGGCTGGAAGCTAGTAGCTAGTAGCTGGTATATGTTATAATGCATCCATGGTGGTATTAAATTGGATTAAAGATGCGTTCGGGCAAAGCTCCAAGCGTTTTTTGTATTCAATCAACCGAGGCGCGAGTTCCATGGTCACAAAAATAAAAAATAAACTGGTTGTTGATCAAAGGTCTTTGGCCGAGCATTACTACAACAGCCACCTTAATTTCAATTCCAAACTTGAGGATCTCACAAGTAAAATCAAAGAGCTGGACGGTACTGATTCCGCGGGCGCCGCATATATCGAAAAAAAACAGCAAGAATTGCTTTTTGCCTGCTTGCGTCTGGAAGTAGCTCTCAAAACCACAGCCGAGCTAAAACGCGAGCGTAAAGAATGGCAACGTCGTCTGCCTGCCGATGCCCCCGTCGACATCCTGCATCCACTGGCACGCCTCGAACTCATCAACTCCGAACTCCGCATTCGCGAGCAAGATTTTTCCCATCTGGAACCCGCCCGCTCCGCCTCTCCCACGGTACAAACCGTTGAAGTCTCCACAATTAACATCCAAGTACCCGTTCCTGCGCCTAAAAAACAACGACCTGTAAGTTTAAATCGTGAACAAGTTTACATAACGGACAGCGAAAATATTCCCAACGAATATCTCATCAAGCAAGCCGCCAGCATTATCTCTGAATTATCCACAAGTGAACCCGCTTACAATAACAATCAAGATTATTTACAAAAAATCGCTGAACTAAGAGAATTACACAAGATTCTCAAGCAATCATCCCGCTCCGGATCATACGCAAGCTATCGCAACTCCCTCCGCAACCGTCTCGCTAAAATATTTTATTGACATTTCTCACCAAAACGGATAATCTTTCAGACGTTACACGTTAGTCCGTTTATAACGTTCATAACGAGTTTAGAAGTAACTTAACTTGCAACACAACTCGTTACAAACGTTACAAACGTTACGAACGTTATAAACGTCCCTGGGCCTTTAGCTCAGCTGGCTAGAGCGCTTCCATGGCATGGAAGAGGTCGAGGGTTCAAATCCCTCAAGGTCCACCAAAAAAAATCCCAACCGGGATTTTTTTAATTACCGATTATCAATTACCAATTACCAATTTACGTGTCCCTACGGGAATTTTGAATATAATAAAGTCGCAGAGCGATATAATCATTGTTAATTGTTAATTGATTGCACCACCTCCCCTCGCTATACGCTCGGTACTCCTCCTTAACAAGGAGGAGAGCTTGGTGGAAACCGGTCCTTGTCATTTCTGCTCCTTAGGCCACATCCGCCTCAGGCGGAGAATCGGACGTGAGAAGTGTCTGCTAAAAAACATCTTGCGTAGGGATGATCCTAGTGATTATCCGTGCTTAGGCAATGGTGAATCCAGCGCGGATAAACACGAGGTTTATCCCTACGGGGATCGGGGGGGCACCACCTCCCCCTCGCCTTCGCTCGGGTACTCCTCCTTAATAAAGGAGGAGAGTTTGGTGGAAACCGGTATTTACAGTTTGTACTGTCCTCCTTTTTAAGGAGGACCGCTTTCAGCCAAGGGCTGAAAGCAGGTGGTTCTGGCTAGTGGCTGGTAGCTGGAAGCTAGTAGCTTAATATCAGTTGATCTCAACCTGTTAACATGTGTATAACTATCAGTTCATTGAAATATTTGTTTTATTATAGAGAAATTTTTGTTTAACTTGGTTCGGTCTGCGAGGCGGGGTAAACTATTATTGTCATAGAAAAATTACTATGACCTGCAAGCCACAAGGCTTGTACAAAAACAAAAATCAGCAGTATCGGCCAAATAGCGATATTGCGCACGAATCAACAAGCAAAGTGGATTCGTTGGGCTGCATAGGAGTCTTGGCGACGTATGCAGCTTTTTTATTTTTGGGGAAATGGTTATTTGGTGTTAACTCACCCCCAACCTACGCATGAAGCTTCGGTCGGCATGCCTTCCCCCTCCTTTTCCGCCTATGGCGGGTCTTAACGCAAGAGAGGGGCTGCAAAATACCAGGTTGACTAAAGTTAACTTAGTTAACAAGTCTCTCTCATATCATGCCGCCATTCGTCATTTCTGCTCCTTAGGCGCATCCGCCTCAGGCTGAGAACGCATGTGAGAAATCTCCGCTTGTAAAACTCAAGCTGGTAATAACAGTGGAGATTTCTCACATCCGATTCGAAATGATAAACCATAGTTGGTTTGGCTGGTAGCTTGTGGCTGTGATGCTGATCAATTCCCGTATGTACAAATTATCAACATGTAAAAAAAATTATCAACATGGATAAATTTGGCTGTACATAAGGAAAAGATACTGATCGTACGATATGGGTTATTATTTAATTAAGCGCGGAAAAGCAAAAAAAGCGCCCGGACTGAATTGATTAACACAAAAGTTGTTCATCGGTTCCTTTGCCGTAATGAAGTAAAAAATATTCTTCGACGGCAAAAACAAAATATGCCAAGTACCCAAAACAGGTTTGGCTCAAACCCAAAAACAAATCAAAAAGTTTTTTCAGTTGCAATGAATGCAAAACTTTTTGTTTGCGTTTGGTTGGTTGGCCTTCAGGTTTTAGGTTCTCTCCTTGGCTTTGGCTCGATCAGTGTGCAAGATCTATTCTCGATCAAAGCGGTTCATGCGGCCACAGGCATCAATCAAGCCGTAAACTACCAAGGCAAACTCATGGATTCGGCCGGTAACTTGGTTGCCGATGGTGATTACAGCATCAAATTCACAATCTACAATCAATCAGCCGGAGGCACTCAACTTTGGTCGGCTTCCACTACCAACGGCTTGCCTGCCGGCACCCCCGCCGCTTTGGATGTAACCGTCAACAATGGCTTATTTAGCATACTTTTGGGAGATATCAACAACAGTCAGGTCGCCTTCCCCGAAGGACTGTTCAACAACGACAGTCTTTACCTCGGTATCACAATCGGCGCAGATGCCGAAATGACACCACGCAAACGCTTAGCCTCTGTTCCATACGCTTTTAACTCACAAACACTTCAGGGCCAATACGCCTCCAACACCGTCTCCAATACGGGTGGCGACTTATTTGCCTTGCGCCAAGCATCAACCGATGCGGCCGCTTCAACCAGAACTGCGCTGTATATAGAGACAAAAGGCACTTCTAATCTTAATGATTTTCTCATAAGAGCCAGTGACTCAATCTCGGATGTCTTCACCGTCTCACGCCAAGGTAATGTCACCACCACCGGTAATCTCACTGTAAATGGCTCAACCAAGCTAAATAATACTCTCAACGTCTCCGCCACTTCAACCTTGGCGGACTTGGCTTTAACCGGCAGAGTCAATTCCGATCTCTTACCGTATATAACTGATACTTATCTCCTCGGCAATTCAACTTATCGCTGGCTCGGCGTTACTGCTCAAAATATTAACGCTGTTAACGTTTCCAGCACCAACATCGACGCTTTGGGCTACGTCTCAACCACAAACTTATACTCCGACACAGCACTCTTGGGCAACGTCACCACTACCAACTTGTACAATTCAGGTGTCGTCTCCACTACATCTCTATATGTTAACGGAGTAGCCATTACCGGAGCCGGCGCAACACCAACCTGGCAACAGGTAACCGATGTCAGTGCCACAACCAACGATTGGATCCAATTCGCGGGTGCTACTTCAACAGAAAACATCGTTCCCAGCTTGACCAATTCTTTGACTTTGGGCACTTCGGTATACCAGTGGGCCAACATCTTCTCACAATCAGCTAATTTTACATACGTTTCAACAACCAACTTGGATGCTTCAGGCTACATTGTCACCAACAACCTCACAGCCACTAACGCGGATTTAACCAACGTCAGCTCAACAAATATCGACGCTTCCGGTTATATCTCCGCCGATACTTTGATTTCAAATACAGCAAATCTAGGCAATGCCACAACCACCAACCTCTATAACTCGGGCACAGTCTCAACGACACAGTTATACGTGAACGGAGTTGCGATCACAGGCATCGAATCTCAAGACTTTCAAGATGTCACAGATTTGGGCGTGGCCACCACCAACTGGATTCAATTTGCGGGAGCCACATCAACCAATCACTTCTTGCCCGGTGCCAATAATCTCTTCAACTTGGGATCTCTCGCTTATCGCTGGGCAAACCTCTTTGCGGTCAACGGCAATTTCACCGGAACTGTAACTACGACTAACTTATTTGCCTCCGGCTACGTCTCAACTACAAACTTATACGTCAACGGCACACAGATCACCGGCGCAACTCCAACTTTGCAAAACGTCACAGACGAAGGCTACATCACCAATGACGCCATTGGCTTTGCCGGAGCATCATCTACCGGCCACATTCTTCCGACTGCCAACATTACCTATGACTTAGGCTCATCCTCATTCCGCTGGAGAAATCTATATGCCTCAAACGGCATCTTCACCAACGTCAGCTCAACAAATATTGACGCTCTTGGTTACGTCTCCACCACAAATTTATTTTCAAATATCGCTCTCTTGGGGAATGTCACCACAACCAATCTCTATAACTCGGGTGTTGTCTCAACGACCCAGTTATACGTCAACGGTACGCAGATTACGGGTAATGGCGGAGCGTCCAGTTTGCAACAAGTTACCGATGTTGGAAATATCACCAACGATTGGATTGAATTTGCCGGAGGCACCAGCACCGATAGCTTATTCATTAAAGGATCCGCTGATGTTCCGCAATTGGTGGTGCAGGAAAACTCAACGCAATCTTTAGCCAATAAATTAATCGAATTCCGCGATTCAACCGGAGCTTTACTGGGCGGTATTCATACCAACGATTCATCTAACATTTTTACGGGAATATATTCGGGTGATGAGATAACGACCGGCATCAACAACTCATTTTATGGCAGTGAATCCGGTGAGTTTGTCACATCCGGCCAAGAAAACACAGCTGTAGGCTCACAGGCTTTGTTTGGTAATTATGATAATATAACCGGCTCCTACAATACGGCGGTTGGTGCGGAATCAATGTATGGTTATGGCGGAGCGGCTATTAGCGGCGATAATAATACGGGTGTCGGTTTTCAGTCTCTTACCTCTTTAACCACCGGCTACTCCAATACGGGCATTGGTTATTATGCTTTACGCTTAACCACAACGGGCTACGAAAATATCAGTTTGGGCTATACGGCTCTGCAAAACAATACAACAGGTTATAAAAATATCGGCATTGGCGCCCAAGCCCTATACAGCAATGTAACCGGTACCGCTAATGTAGCGGTTGGCCACGAGGCTTTGTATAATAACTTTGGAGATAGCAATGTGGCTTTAGGCAAAAATGCTTCATACATTGGGACCTGGGTTGATAGATCGGTTGCCATCGGAGAAGATGCATTATTTACCAACACAATCGATGAAAATGTAGCGGTTGGCTACAGAGCCGTAAGAGCCAACAACACCGGCGTCCGTTTAACCGGCATCGGTAAAGAAGCAATGGTTAACAATTCCACCGGCAGTAACAATACAGCCATGGGTTTTGAGTCTTTGTATTCTAACGTATCCGGCAGTAATAATACGGCTTATGGTACTTATGCTCTATATGGCACTAACGCAAACAGTTTCAGTAACAATACCGCTATCGGTTATAACTCATTATATTACGTAATCACCGGTTCCAACAACACAACCTTGGGATCGGGCGCGCTTTCCCTGCTTACTTCGGGCGCTTCCAATACGGCTCTTGGATATAATGCAGGAGATAATATTACAACCGGTTCAAATAATATAACCATTGGCAGTAACATCAATGCTATATCAGCAACCGGCAATAACCAGCTCAATATCGGGAATGCTTTATATGGAAATTTAAGCAACGGCTTTTTAAGTGTCGGCACAAGCACACAAACAAGTTTATTCAATGTAGCCGGCACTTCAAGAATGCGGACAATATTACCCGAGACGACTTTAACCTACGACCTCGGCTCTTCGTCCAACCGTTGGCGTGATATTTGGGCATCATCTACCTATATTGGCACTTCAACCTGGCAATTAAAACAAGATTCCGCCGGAGCGTTTACATTTACCAATGTAAACAGTGGCCAAGATTTGGTTAAAATTGATAGCGACGGAACTCTAAGGCCGGCCGCTAACAATACATATTATTTGGGAAGTGATAGTTATAAGTGGCTTGGTATTGAGGCGAGCAATGTAACCACTACCAATCTTTCGGTTTCAGGCACGGTTTCGACCACGGAATTAAATGTTGGCGGAAATCAGATTATAGGAGGCTCTTCAGGTATGGAATTTTTAGACAGCGGGCCTTCTGTTATGACACCGGGTTCGGAATTGCTGACTAATCCAAGTTTTACGACGGATTTATCCGGCTGGAGTTCTTTGACATGTGTATGGCAGAGTACTAATGGCGGTCAAGCATACTGTCCATCCGGATCAGGTACACTTTATCAAACGGTTACTACAACCGCAGGGAAATATTATTTCGTAGATCCTGATTTGAGCCTGTCAGGAACTAAAGTGACAATTACTTTGACAAATGCCATAACAACCAATGATACGGCAGTATGTGAATTTACCGGCACCGGCAAACCTTGCATATTTTTATCATCCAACACCGGATCAAATACTTTCACTATTAGTCGTACCTCGGCCGTGCTTACTGTAATGGAAGTATCTTTAAAAGAGATAACAACTACAAATAGCGTAATAAAGGTTCTTAACACTGACGGTTCTGCAGGTGGATTCCAAGTCAAAGCCGGAGGTATAGGAATGCACGATGTATTTATCGGTCAAGATGCTGCCCTGATGCACATGACCGGTGCTTCAAATACCGCTTTGGGTTATGCAGCTCTTCAAAATCACTACGAAGGCACGGGAAATACGGCCATCGGAGCTAATGCCGGTAAAGGTCTTTGGAGAGGCAGTAATAATACCTTCATTGGAGCGGGAGCGAGACAGGCTACCGGTTTGCATGAAGCTAACAACATGATAATGATCGGAAATAATTCGGTAAATTATATTGGAGGTTGGGCTGCTTGGACTGAATATTCGGATGAAAGAATTAAAGAAGACATTGTGGACACGGAAATCGGCTTAAACTTTATCAATAAATTACGACCACGAAATTTTCAAAAAATAGATTGGGACGATAGGCGAATAGATGGATTCATCGCCCAAGAAGTAAAACAGGCAATGGATGAGGTTGGGGTATCTTTCAGCGGTTATTACGATCCGGCCTTAACCGATGGCGCGCCGGCTGATAGTTTAAAGAGTCTAACTTATGGTACATTCGTAGTTCCTCTGGTCAACGCAGTCCAAGAACTCTACGCCTCCTCCTCCCCTCTCTTCACCGGCATCAACATCGATCCCAACTTCACAGCCCTCAGCGAATCCTTCCTCTCTATCGACACTGATGGCAACCTTGCTTACAAAGGCGCAACCATCAAATCACAAGGCACCGCTTCAACATCAATCACAGCTTTCAGCTCCCACACATTCAGCTTCATGGGCAGTGCTTGGGATATGGGTGCCAATCAAGAAGTTCGCCCGTCTTTCAACCTCATCAACAACACAATGTCCGCCTCATCCTCGGAATTCACCCTCACCTACTCAACCGGCACATCCTTTAACCAAAAACTTCTCACTATCACAAACTCCGGCGACGTCAAAGTCACAGGTGATCTTCACGTTGGACGCAAGCTTTACTTGGGATCCAAATCAACCGGCGAATCCTCAACCTCAACTTACATCTTCGTTGACGATACTTTATCGCCAACCTCCACCTACATCTCCACCAATGCCGACGGCTGGCAAAGCGAAGATGCTTATGATTACGCCGAACGCTACGAATCAAGCGAAAACTTGGTGCCGGGCGATATCGTAACCGTGGATCCGGATGGCGTTAACATGGTTAAACGCGCCACATCGCCTTCGGATATCTTAATCGGTATCGTTTCCACCAAACCCGGCTTTGTTACCGGCCGTCATTATGACGGTTGGCATCCAATCGCCTTGGCCGGCCGTGTGCCCACTCGCGTTTCCACCATGAACGGCCCGATCCGCGCCGGAGATTACATCACGGCCACTCAAATCCCGGGTGTTGGTGCCAAAGCCAAACAAGGCGAGAGTATCATCGGTATCGCTTTGGAATCATACAACTCACCGCAAGAAGGCTTAATCAGCGTCTTCGTTAAAAACATCGGCGCTAATCAGGTCAACAATACCTACACAACCATCGAATATGGCCCCGAACAACCGTCTGAAACCCCGGGAGTTATGGAATTTGCCATGATCAAAGCCGGCCAAAAAGAAGTAAACGTCGCTTTTGACAGCTTGGGGGCTTTCCCGTCCGTCATCATCACTCCTTACGGCAGTGTCACCGGCGCATACTACGTCACCAACGTCAAAGACACAGGCTTCACTATCGTATTATCGGAAGAGCAGACTTTTGACCTACTCATCTACTACGAGGTCAAACTTCCCAAAGGCAACAAAGTCATCCTCTCCGATGGTACAGTGGCTGAAATGGATACTTTAACCGGCCAAGTAGCCTACGCTCCAACCCCAACTGAACCCGAACCGGAACCCGAGGTAACTCCTGAACCGGAGGCAACGCCCGAACCGGAGCCTGAAGTGACTTCTGAACCGGAGGCGGAGCCTGAAGTGACTTCTGCAGCGGAAACACCGTCTGAACCGGAAACACCTTCTGAACCTTGATTCACTTATTGTCTGAACCACGATTCACTTGATTAACAGATTAGCTTGATTATTAATTTATACGGATAATCTAAATACGATGAATAATCGAGTTAATCGAAATAATCATGTGAATCGTGGTTCAGACAATATAATTTCCCTCAACAAACACAAAAACCAAAACTGTGCATAACATGTGTATTTTATGTTGATATAGATTTTTCGCTAAATTCAAACCGGTCATCAACGCACAGAGCTATTTTTTAAAAGCAACTTATTCACAGTTGCTTTTATATATATACAGCCATATTTTTACTAATTTTAGCTAAAAATCAGTAGGCTATATATAAGCTAATATATATACAGGCGCAAAGAGAACAGACTTTGCACAAGTCAACAAAGCAAAAAAGTTAGGTCAAAGATCAACATCAAGCGGCAAAAACAAAAATTGAGCAAAAACACCGGCTGGCTCTGACAGGCAAAAGCCCAAACCAAAATCGACAAAAGCAAGAAGATCCTACATGCAAGGTCGAACCCCTCAAAGCTCAAATACTCGGCGATCTCCAGTAACAATCCTGGTAATCCCGTAAATCCTGAAAATCAAGTTATACATGCCGTTAACAAATCTCCTAACCAACAGGAATACAAAATCAACAAACAAACCCAAGCGCACGATGAACGTGGGCTCTTTTATTTGCGCCATGATGGTTGTGGCGCAAGTGTTGGGTTCGATTTTTGGCTTTGGATCCGTGTCTGTTAGCGATCTGCTCACTGTCAAAGCAGTTCAAGCGGCCGAGGGCATAAACAAAACCATCGCCTATCAAGGCAAACTCATGAACAAGACCGGCTCTTTGGTGGCAGATGGTAATTATCAAATCAAATTTTCACTTTATGATTCGGCCTCGGGCGGAAATCGCCTTTGGACAGCCTCTTCCACCAACGGATTACCTACGGGAACACCGGCCTCCATCTCGGTTTCGGTAACAGCCGGCTTATTTTCTCTGGCGCTCGGCGATATCTCATCCGAGCAAATCCCCTTTCCGGATGATATTTTTAATAACAACGCCCTGTATTTGGCCGTAGCGGTGGGTTCTGATTCGGAAATGTCGCCCCGCAAACGAGTTGGCGCCGTGCCTTATGCTTACAATGCTGATGCCTTACACGGTCAGCACGCTTCCGGCTCATCCTTGGGCGCTGATGCGACTTTATTCGCCTTAACTCAAGCCTCATCTTCGTCTGCATACACAACCCGCACAGCTCTTTACATCGAAACCAAAGGCACAAATGATCTTTTGGACTTTTTATTGCGCGCCAACAACTCAACCAACGACGTCTTTACCGTTTCCCGCCAAGGCCACACAACCACAACCGGTAATTTTGAAATAGGCGGAACATCAATCATCGGCAATGCCACTACGGTAAAAGCGCTGTTTAACAGCTATGTTCAGTCCGATTTTGTGCCTTATACAAACAATACTTATCAAATGGGTTCAAGCGATTATCGCTGGAAAATGCTTAACTCCGTAAATGTTTCATCTACAAATGTTGATGCGCTGGGTTATGTATCAACCACATACCTGTATTTTAACGGTAATTTATTTCCCAATCACTACTTCAAGCAACTTGGTAACACCACCATCGTTCCTGCCGTTTTAGGCACAAACGATAATTTTAATCTGTCTTTCGAGGTCAATAATGCGGTTTGGAATGTCTTAAATAATGCCGGTCAGTTTGGTCTTGCCGGCGCCTTCAATGTTGGTGTTAATGCTTCCGGTTATAAACTTTTAATTAATAATTATTCAACCTCCAGTGAGTTGGATCCCGTATATCCGATTTATGTCGAAGATGAGGATGACCAAGTTGATTTTTACATCAGAAGTGCCACTACAACCGGAGGCAACAGTTCTGGCTTGTTGCAAGGTGACGTTCAAATCGGCAGTGCGGCCAATAATTATTTAACAATCACAGGCTTGCAAGATGCCGGAATCTATTTGCATGCCGATAGTGACAGCTCATCCGCGAGTGAAAATCCATATATCTACTTTACTCAAGACGGTAATCTCATTTGGTCTGTAGTCGGCTTAACCGGTACCGATGGATTTGATCCGCGTAATGTAGCCTATACGGGCGCACTCGCCAATGCATTCTTGATTGGTCACAGACACACCACTTATTTGCAATTTGGAACCAACAATAATGCCAGGATGACCATGGATGGCTCGGGCAATACGGGCATCGGCACAACCGCGCCTCAATTTCCTCTGGCGGTTTCCAAAACATCCACCAATAAAGATGTTATGCTGATCCAGGCATCCTCAACCGAAGGAGCCGGAAGCAGTGCTTCAATAGCTTATAAAACCGACTCCGGCAATGGCACGGATTCCATTCAAGCGCGCATCACGGCCGTTGAGCAAAGCGATTACAATGCGGATTTATTGTTCGAAGTATCCGGCGACAGCACTCAAAACACTTCCACAGCCGAGGCCATGCGCATTCGTTACAACGGCAACGTGGGTATCGGCGACTCTTCTCCGGCATCATTATTTACCGTGGGTTCCGGAGGATTGTTTCAGGTCGATGCAAACGGCGATATAATCAAAATCCGAAATGTAACTTCATCTTGGCCGATTTTGCAGGCCGGCGCGGTTCGATATTTAAAAAACAATGGATCAGGCCAATATTCTTGGGCCGTTTGGACAATCTCCGATATTTGGAATTGGCAAGAGGTAACCGAAGCAGGGGACACCACTACCAATTGGATCCGCTTTTTCGGCGCATCATCAACCGGCAACCTCAATCCTTCGGCTCATAATACATATGATTTGGGTTTGCCCAATTACGCTTGGCGTAATATATATGTATCCTCCACCGGTTATTTCAATAATTTAATCGCCGATCAGTTCACAGTCATAAATGTTTCCGGTACCAATCTTGATGTCAGCGGTTATGTTTCAACAACGGATTTATTCAGCTATTCCGCGGAAATTACCAATGTCACAACAACAAATATCTACAATTCCGGCACCGTCTCAACCACCCAGCTCTACGTTAACGGCACACAAGTTACTGGTATCGAAGCGCAAGATCTGCAGGATGTAACGGATAACGGAGCCATTACAACCAACAAAATCCAATTCGCCGGCGCCACCACAACCAATCACATCCTGCCCGACCTGTCTCTATCCTATGATTTGGGCGCTTCAACCAATCGCTGGAAAGATTTGTGGGCCAAAAATATCTATCTCGGAACTTCAACATCCAGGTTGCAACAAGAAACCAACGGCAGTTTAATCATGGAAATACTTGATTATAATTATGATGAATTCAACAACAACAGCATAGAATCCTATTGGACAACATCAACGCCTTCCGGAACCATAACCGAAAGCGGTGAAGTCTTGAACATTTCCTGTGTCGGTACTTGCGATTGGTATTCCGCTGCGCTGGAGGCGTCTCCGATTATTTATCAGCCTTTAACAGCCGGAGATTTTACGGTTACAACCAAGATTGCCTCAATAACCGCCGGAGCTAACAGCAACGCCGGAATTACTCTTTATACTAATAGAAATAATGCAATTAATTGGGTTAAGAGTCCTACCGGTATCTATGCTTGGCGCATTCTTAATGACTCGGCCGCCAGCATTGCCGGTGTCAGCGTTAGTGTGACCAATGTTCCGCTTTGGCTAAGAATCAAACGCGTGGGCACTACTTTGTATTTTGATTATTCAATCAACGGAATAGATTATATAACCGTTGGCACTTATGTTCAGCCGTTTACTCCAACCGATGTTGGTGTCTTTGGGAAAACATGGAGCGGTTCCAGTATTTCGGTTAACTACGAATTTTTTGACTTGGTGGAAAGTAAAAGCCAGGCCAATATTTCCTCCATCGGTAATTTGTTGCCGGGTATTCACAATATACAGGATATCGGTGCCGAGTCCCAAGCTTGGAAAAATCTGTTTGTATCAAATATTAACGCCAAAACTTATAATCCGGTTCCAAACGCCAATGTAATGCGGATCGTCAGTTCAACTAATTTGGGTTCAACCGGAATTCCGCTGGGCATGGTTACGGAAGGTAATTATGCATATGTCGGCGAAGTTGATAATGGTACCTTTAAAATCATCAACATAGCCGAATCTTCCTCTACATCAATAGTCGGCTCACTGGATACGGGCTACGACCAAATCGGTAAAATTATCGTTAACGGCGATCTGGCCTATGTCAACGTCGGCAATCGTTTCATAATCATCAATGTCAGGGACAAAGAAAATCCCGCGATAGTGGGAACATCGCCCGTATTAACCCCAAGCAATCCTAGCTACGATTTATATGTCAGCGGAGGCTATGTGTATTTCCCGGATTCGGCCAATAACGAAGTTGATGTTCTTAACGCCGAAGATCCAACCGATATTTACTTGGTGGATTCGGTTGCTGTTACCGATGCTTATGCCATTACGGGCTTTGGTAGTTATGTCTATACCATTTCCCAAGATACTGCCAATCAACCCCTGTCCGTAATCAACATCTCGGATCCATTAAATCCCTCTTTGGTCGGATCATTCAATACCGGCTTATCCGCCGATGATTATCCCATCAGCATCCAAGCATTCGGTGCTGATTTGTACATTCGCTCCGAAGACAGCCACGTCGCAGTTGATATCAGCAACCCCTCCAGCCCAACCGTCAGTGATTCAATTTCCATCGATACCGGTTCACTGCAAAGTCCGCAGTCATTAACAGCCACCAATGATTATATCTACACTTTAAGCTCCGACAGTCTAATTGTCGTAGATGTTTCAGACTCCAACAATACTTCGGTAATCGCGGAAAAATATATAGCCGCGAATTTGAAGTCATTGGATATGCAAGGTAAATATGCCTACATCATGGATTCTTCCAGAAATTTGCATATAGTTGATTTGGGAGGCATCGAAACCCATGCTCTGCTTGCGCATTCTGCTCGTCTCGGCAATGTCAGTGCCAATGGTCTTGTGAATTTCGATGAAGATGCCAACATTTTAGGTGATTTAATGGTCGGTACCAACGGAATCTATAACACAGGCAAGCTTAACGTGTTAAGATACGCCAATTTTTATTCAACCTCCACCTTCTTATCGGATATCAAGGTAAACGGCCGGGTAAATTCTGATTTATTGCCTTATTCGACTCTGACTTATGATCTGGGGTCCTCCGATTATCGTTGGCGCGATTTATGGGCATCCTCAACGCGTATCGGCACCTCAACTTGGGATCTCTGGCAATCAAACACAGGCTTCACTATCAGCAAAAACAATCTTGCCGACATCTATTTAAACATTTCCAACGCCGGTCATTTATTGCCCGGTACTCACAACACTCAAGATATCGGCATCGCAACCAACGCTTGGCGCAATATTTACGCGTCTGGCACCGCCTATTTGGGAGGCGTAAATTTCTCCGGAGGATTCACACAGGGTTATGCTCAAAACGTGGTTCTAACGACATACGGTCCGGTCGCTCTCGGCGGTACGGGATATGATATCGCCATTCAAGGCCGTTATGCTTACGTCAACCGCAGTGCGTATTACCTGCAAATCTACGACATCATCAATCCGACGGCACCGGTCTTGGTAAGTCAAATTCAATATTCCCCCACCAATTCCTATATCAACCATCTCGAAGTGCAGGGCGATTTTGTTTATGCCATAGGAAGGAATGCCAATAAATTATTTATCATAGATGTTTCCGATCCGGCTAACCCATATTTTAGAGGTAGTCTCACGAGTTGGAATTCTTCCATTCGTGATATTAAAGTCAGAGGAAAATATGCTTATGTCGCAGAGATCGCCGGCACAGGTGGATTGAATATTATTGATATAAGCGATCCCGACAATCCTGTTCGCATCAAGCGGTTAACCATGACGCCCACAAACCGTAACTTTAATCATTTATATCTTGATGGCAATTATGCCTACATGGTTACCGACGACAGCTACTTTTGTATTGTCGACATTTCCGATCCCTATAATCCGGTGCAAAAATATTATTCAAATACCAACATTTCCGCTCCGGATGAAATCATAGTTCAAGGCGAATATGCGTACATGTTAAATGCAGCCACTTTAAGAATTTATAATGTTGCCAGCTCAACCAATCCCTTCCTGGTCAAGTCTGTAGCCTTTACATATACGGCCGGCAGTTTAAGAGTCGCAGATGGATATGCGTATATTGGTGCCGGTAGTGGAAGATACGTTATTATCAACGTTAAAGATCCGGTCAATGCCTATTTGGTTACTCAACAACAGATTCCATCAGTTGGAGATTCTTTTAACGCGTTGGAAATATCCGGTAATCATGCCTATGTTCTCGGTGCTTCCAGTTTACGCATTTTGAACTTGAAAGGGACCGAATTCACTTCAGTGGCGGGCAACAGCGCCGAAATGGGATTTTTAAACGTTTTGACCGATGGCAATATCCATAACGATTTGACTGTTGTTGGAGGCTTGGGTGTCGGCTCCGGTGGTTTTTATACCAACGGTTCCTTAACAGCTTATGCAACATCATCATTTATCGGAAGAATTGGAATTGGCACATTAACCCCGGATGCATTTAAATTGCAGGTAGCCGGCAATGTCGGCCCCCATGCCAATGTATCTTATGATCTCGGCTCATCGGCTAATAAATGGCGCAATCTTTACAGCGAGCAGGTTACGGCATTGCCGACTTCTCTTGAACTGATCACCGCCACAACAACAATCGGCGAGGTCAACAGCATCAAGGTTCAAGGGCGTTATACCTATACATTGGAAAGCACCAGCACCTTAAGGGTTTATGAAATGCAAAATCCCGCTTATCCGACATTGGTCAGCTCTCTGTATATTGATGACGGTCAAAGCAAGATGGTTGTTCAAGGTAATTTTGCTTATATTGCCGGCGGTGATAATGCAGGAGTCAGCGTAGTTGATATTTCCAATCCGGGTACGCCCGTCTTGCGCCAAACATTCACAACCGGCGTTCCCACAGATGCCAAAGGCATGTATATTTCCGGCAAATATCTGTTCGTTGCTTACGGCGGAGCAACGGATTCGGTCTATGTCTACAACGTCAGCGATCCGGATAACATCGATATCGTATCCGATTTCGGTGCTTTTGCCGGCGATGTAATTTCCGTATCGGTTCAAGGAAATTTTGCCTACATCACCGAGGCCGGAAATGATGATTTACACATCTACGATATTACCGGCATAACCAACCCGGTCAGCACGGGCACCGTTGCTCTTGGCGTTCTTGATCCTACGGCCCTTGCGGTCAAAGAATCTTACGCCTACACGGCCGACGCCGATGATATCAGAATAATCGACATTTCCAGCTCTACCTCTCCAACAGTCTTAACATCCATCTCGGCCGAAAATAACCAATCATTATTTATTGCCGATAATTACTTGTATGCCGGCGGGGCTTCCCTATATGTAATCGATGTTTCCAGCAGTACCAATCCCGAAATAATCGAAACAATTTCCAGTGTCGCAACAATCAATGATCTGGATGTATCGGGACGCAATTTATATGCCGGCCTAAGCGGTACCGGTCAGATACGCATTTATGATGTTAAAGGCGCTTATGTAAATGGACTTGCCGCAAACATTGCCGCTTTCGGCAATCTGCAAGTTCTAACCGATGTGCGCATTAACAATACTTTGGATGTCGGAGGTGCATTAACCATTGGCAACCGCGGTATTTACACAAATGGCAACTTATCCGTCTTGGCAACTTCCACATTACTTGGCCGAGTGGGCATCGGTACTGCCAATCCTAATAATTTTCAATTGCAAATTGTTGGAAGTATAGGTCCGGATGCAAACGATTCTTATGACCTTGCTTCAACCTCTACTCGATTTCAAAATGCAACCCTTACCGACACCTTGGATATTAATCACATGAATACGACTTATTCCGGTGGTTATAACATAGGCGCAACCAATCCCGTATACGCCGTCGCAATTTCCAAAGACAAGGCTTATATCGGAACATTAAATGATACTGTAACCGGCAATAATGAAGATTTTCAAATCTACGATGTCAGCGATCCGGTATCTCCGGTTTATCTGGCGGGTATTAACGTTGGCGCCACTTATCCGGTATCCGCTGTAACCATTGCCGGTCGTTATGCATATATCGGCACTCGCGATGCATCAACCGGTAACGAGGACTTGCAAATCTACGATATAGCCGATTCCTCATCTCCGGTCAGGGTCGGCGGTTTTGATATCGGTTCTAACGTAGTAAATTCAATTGTTGTTTCCGGAAAATACGCTTACGTTGGTTCATTGAACGGTACGCATGATATTGACTTTTTCATCTTCGATGTTTCCAATCCGGCAAACATTACACTTGTTGATGGATTAGATGTTGGAGCTAATCCGGTTACAGCCATAAAAGTGCAGAATCGCTATGCATATATCGGCACTCTTAACGCAACAACCGGCAACGAAGAATTTCAAATCTACGACATTTCCAATCCGTATACATTAACCAGAGTCGGCGGAGTTGATGTTGGTACCTCTGCAATTAATGATCTGCAAGTTGTCGGGAAATATGCATACATCGCTACAGTAAATGCAGCAACCAACGATGAAGAATTGCAGATTTACAATATTGCAAATCCGGCAAGTATTACCAGAATCGGCGGTGTATCTCTCGGTACTAACCCCGTACTAACTCTTCATGTTGCAGGTAATTATCTGTATTTGGGAACCTTGGATGGAACATCTGATCATGACCTGTTTGTTTATGATATTACCAATCCAGCATCACCCGCTTTGGTCGATAGTTTGGATGTTAGTACAAATACAATCCGTGATTTGGCATCAGATGGGCGTCATATATATATCACCACCTTAAACTCTGCCATTAACAGTAATAACGAAGATTTACAAATATTTGCTGTCGGAGGCTTAAGGACTCCAAATGCTTATCTTGGCAGTTTACAAATTGACGACTTAAGCGTACGCGGCAACGGATACTTCGATAACAACCTCATGATAAGAAATTCATTGAACATCGGCACAGGGGGCATCTACTCAAACGGCAATGTTTCGGTATTGGCAACAACAACATTGTCTGATATTGCCATTTCCGGTCGTGTCAATTCGGATTGGCTTCCATACTTCGATAACACTTATGATCTTGGCAATGCAACATATCGCTGGCGGAATCTGCAGGCCGTAAACGGTTATCTTGTAAATTTGAACGTTGATACGGCAACCGACACCAATATATTTGTTCAACATGGCAACAGCTTTGGTGAAACTGCGGTCTTGGGTACCAACGATGCTCAAGTTTTAACCTTTGAAACCAACAATGTTTCCCGTGTCAGTCTTGATGGCACCGGTACATTCTATCCGGCAACAACCAATGCTTATGACATTGGTACAAGTACCAAGCGTTGGGCTGATGTTTGGGGCGTAACTTATCATGTCGGACCCGCAACATGGGAAATGTCGCAAAACGTTGCGCAAAATTTCATCATCTCCAATTCCGGAGTCGATTATGCCAAATTGGATCAAACCAACAAACGCAATGTCTTTATCGGTCGAGAATCCGGAAATGTAAATACGGGAGTCTTTAATGCCGGTTTTGGTTATAGGGCATTGTATTCAAATGTTGGCGGTCAATCCAATTCGGCTTTTGGCAATGTAGCGGGTTATGGCAACACATCGGGCGAATACAATACGGCTTTTGGCGACGGTGCCATCTCATTCAATCAAACCGGATCCAATAATACGGCGATTGGAGCATATGCTCTTCAGGGTCAAAATACAAATTCGCACAGCAATAACACAGCCATCGGTTTTCAATCCATGTATTTCAACACTGTCGGCGGTTATAACACCGGCATTGGAGTCAATTCTTTATATGACAATCTGGGTGGCGCATCCAATACCGCTGTTGGTATTGATAGTTTATACAGAAATTCTACCGGCTTACTGAACACCGGAGTCGGTTTGCAAGCTCTAAGAGGCAATTCTTCAGGAAGATTTAATGTTGCGGTTGGCAACGCAGCTTTATATGGTAGTGGCGCCTACGATTATAATGTTGCGATTGGTCATGGCACTTTGTATACCAATAACACAGGCGAACACAATGTCGCAATCGGTACAACAGCTTTATATTCCAATCTTTCCGGTAACGATAATTTAGCCATCGGAGGAAATGCATTATTTGCCAACACAAGCGGTTATTACAATCATGCAATCGGTCATTACGCTTTGGCGGACAATACCACCGGTGAATACAATCTTGGCATCGGTTTTGAGGCCGGTCGAACCAATGAAACCGGTTCGCACAATGTTTCTTACGGTTATCGAGCCAAAACCGGAGTTACTGGTCAGAGCAATGGCCATAACACGGCTCTCGGTGCTTTATCGCAATACTCGTTAACAACAGGCGCTTCGAATACTTCGATTGGCAATCAATCGCTTTATGCTAATACAACAGGTTACCTCAATACAGCCATCGGCAACTTGGCATTATCATCCAATACAACCGGTTATTCCAATACCGCACTCGGCAATCAAGCTCTGCGTTACGCAACCTCGTCAAATTATGCAATCGCCATCGGTAATCAAGTCGCTTTGAATAATTACGCTTCCGGCATTGTTGCAATCGGTAATTATGCTTTAGCCAATAATAACTTTGCTTTGAACAATGTGGGCATCGGTGAATATGCCTTGTACTTGAACAATGCCGGGAACAACAATACCGTTGTTGGCAGTTATGCGGGTTCGAGATTGGAATCGGCAAATAATACAGCTATGGGCAGTTATGCTTTAAGCGGTTCTGTTGATAACGCTTCCGGCAGAGCCAATACGGCCATAGGATCATATGTTCTAACCAATATCAGTACCGGCTCTACAAATACTTCTGTAGGCATCCGATCCATGTACTTGAACACTTCAGGTTCCTATAATACCGCGATTGGTGGGGAAGCCTTATATAACAATATTTCCGGTAATTCAAACATGGCCATCGGCATGCAAGCATTATTGAATAATCAAACCGGAAATTACAATCTCGCCATTGGATCAGGTGCGCTGTATGCCAACACCACTTCGTCAAATCTCGCCATTGGCTATCGCTCTCAATTTGGTAATACAACGGGAAGCTTTAACTTATCAATTGGCCGTAATGCATTAAGCGGAAATGTCAGCGGTGATTACAATACGATGCTTGGTCATGAAGCGGGCAAAGGATCGTCAGGACAAAATCATGATTTGAATACAGGTCTGGGCGCATTGTCCCTAAACGCCATTACTACAGGCAGACGTAACATAGCCTTGGGCGGTGCAACATTGCAGCTGAATACATCCGGTGCGGATAATACTGCAGTTGGCTACATCTCTCTCGGAGATAACATTACCGGATACAATAATACCGCTGTTGGCGCGGCCGCCATTCGTTACAATACAACCGGCAATTTCAACACGGGTATTGGTCATAGCACATTGGCCGGAACCATCGGCTCCGTGTTTTGGTACAACTCCGGTCTTGGCACTGATGCGCTCGAGTCATTAACTACCGGCGCATCCAATACGGCCGTTGGATACGGTGCGTTAAAAGAAACAACCACCGGACATGCGAATATCGGTATCGGCCTTAATGCTTTGAATGGCAACATTACAGGTTATGAAAATATCGCAATCGGTAAAGATGCGATGATGAATTCAACATCCAGCATCAGAAATATCGCCATTGGCAGCAGCGTTTTAAGTGAAAACACATCCGGAGCATATAATACGGGCTTTGGCAGTTTTGCGTTGTTGCTAAATGAAACAGGTTCATACAATTTCGCCGCAGGAGGATTATCCATGTATTTCAGTACGTCCAGTAACTATAATACGGCCGCCGGATATGGCAGTTTAATGAGTAATAATCGTGGGAATGGTAATGTCGCTTTTGGTTACAATGCATCAACCAATAATAAAACAGGAGTATATAACGTAGCTGTTGGCTCATCAGCAGGTAATACCGGTGACGATGGGGGATATTCAACTATGATTGGTTATGAAGCGGGATTTAAAAATCAAACCGGAGATTATTCAACCGCAATCGGTGCTCTGTCATTGCGCGAAAATACCAGCGGAATGTTAAATACAGCCGTCGGATATCAAACCCTGCAAAATGTTACCAGCACGGGATTCAGCACAGCCGTCGGTGGTTACGCTTTGAGTACAGTGAGATCATATGGCACCATAATGAACACCGCATTTGGCTACAACACTCTAAGAGAGGCGACCGACGGAACAGATAACACCGCGCTTGGCTTGGGCTCATTGCAATGGTTAACCATAGGTAATGAAAATTCCGCGGGAGGATATTATGCCGGTAATAAAAATAGCGGCGGTGATTATAATGCATCATTCGGCGGATTCGCTGTATATTTAAATGAAACCGGTAATTTGAATACAGGTGTTGGGTATCGTGCCTTGTATGGAAATAGCGGATCAAGCCATAGCGTTAACACGGGTATTGGATCTTACGCATTAACATCAATTCAAACCGGTACAAGCAATACGGCTGTTGGTTATGGCTCTGTTAATTCGTTGACAACAGGCAATCAAAATACCGCATTTGGTTCCAGTGGTTTAAATGAGCTGACTACGGGTACGGGAAACAGCGCATTGGGATTTGACGCCGGATACTATACCAATGCCGGCAACTATAATGTAGCCGTAGGTTACAGGGCTTTTTACGGTACCAGTGGTAATTCGAGTTCATACAATACCGCGATCGGTGTCGATGCTCTGGACGCAACTCAAAGTTCCGCATCACATAATACGGCTGTAGGTTATGGCGCTTTGCCGGTCGTGACAACCGGTGATTATAATGTTGGGGTTGGATACAATGCCGGTTCAGGCATCAATACGGGATACGGTAATACATTCTTAGGATATTCCGCTCAAGCCGATGGCGATTACAACAACTCAATGGCTTTGGGATATTTGGCCGTTGCCAGCAGTACCGATACTGTCAGAATCGGAAACGACAATGTCGCCTCTGCTTATCTCGGCGGTTCTTCCGGCGATACGGATTTGATCTATTACGGCGAAATCTTGATGCTGTCCGACTCCCGTGCCAAAACTGATATAGTCAACAGTGATTTGGGTCTTGATTTCATCAACCTCCTGCGTCCGGTTCACTTCACCATGATAGACAGCGGTCAAAGAGGCGATGGTTTGATTGCTCAAGAAGTGGAATCAGCCGCCTTATCTTTGGGCAAAGAGTTCAATGGAGTCTTTGCTCCTCAAAATCCGGATGAATACTACACCGTAGCCTACCTCTCTTTCATCGGCCCTCTCATAACCTCCGTCCAAGAGCTGTACGCCTCATCATCACCTCTCTTTGCGGGCATTGATATCAATCCCAACTTCACCTCTCTGGGCGAATCCTTCCTCTCCGTTGATACTGATGGCAACCTTGCCTATAAAGGAGCAACAGTCAAAGCGCAAAACATTGCTTCATCATCAACCCAAGCCTTTGGCTCATATACCTTCAGCTTCATGGGAAGTGCTTGGAATACCGAAACATCTCAAGAAATCACCACTTCTTTCAGACTGCAAAACAACACCATCTCCGCCACCTCTTCCGAGTTCAACCTTGTCTTTGCCACGGGTACGGCCTTTAATCAAACCCTGCTCACCATCACCGATCTGGGCGATGTTAAAACCACAGGCGATCTCTATGTCGGCAAACGCTTGTTCTTGGGTTCCAAAGCCACCGGAGGCTCATCAACTTCCACCTACATCTTTGTGGATGATACCTTGGGTGCCAGCTCCACCTACATAGCCACCAATGCCGATGGCTGGCAGGCTGATACTTCATATGACTATGCCGAAAGGTATCAATCATCAGATCTCCTTGAACCCGGTGATTTGGTTACTGCCGACAAGGAAGGTATCAATAAGGTTAAACGCTCCACATCATCACAAGATATCATTTTGGGCATAGTCTCAACCAAACCCGGCTTCATAACGGGTGGTCCCGCTCCCGATGCTTATCCCATAGCGCTTGCCGGCCGTGTACCAACCAAAGTTTCAACTCTAAACGGAGCCATCCAAGTGGGTGATTTCCTCTCCCCATCCGATATTCCCGGTGTTGCCGTCAAATCAACCGGCCAAGGCTCTGTTATCGGTATAGCTTTGGAAAGCTATGACTTGCCTCAAGAAGGCTTAATCAGTGTCTTTGTGAACATGGATTACATGGGCAACAAGTTTGCCTCAAACGATTCCTTCGAATCATCTTCCACAGACATCAAAGGCTTTGCCTTCATGCAAGCCGGCTCCCAAGAGGTTAGAGTCAGTCACGAGAGTGTGCTGGCGTATCCGATAATCCGCCTCTTTCCGCAAGGTGATTTTACCGGCCAATGCTGGACTGAACAGGTTACTGATACGGGCTTTTTGATCAAATTTTCCGAGCCTCAAACTGCACCCATGCCCATCAGCTACATAGTAACTTTGCCCAATGTTGAAACCGTAGCCGTCTCTGATGGCATATCCGGCCTGCTGGACACATTAACGGGGCAAGTAATATTTCAACAATAAAATAGCTAAACAAAGACAAAAAACAAACATGTGCATAAACTGTTAATTCCCTGTGAAGAAAAACAAACATTCAAAATCATCACAAATAACAATCAAATATCCATACCGCACAAAACAACTTATTCACAGTTGTTTTTGTTTTTATCTACAGAATTTTTTGCTTATTTCAGTCAAAAAAACAACGCTATATATATAAGCTAATATATATACAGGCGCAAAGAGAACAGACTTTGTGGCCAAACAAAAACCCCATGGTTAGGTCAAAAAAACAATACCGGTAATCCTTGAGCCAAAATCAAGGTCATCCCGGTCAAAAACGGCAAATCAAAATACAAACCAATTTGTCAGGTAAAACAAAAATTGAGCAAAAATATTGGCACGCTCTGACAGGCAAATGCCAAAACAAAAATCGACGAAAAATTGTTCCCCTAAGGTCGAATCTCCCCAAGCTCAAATACTCGGCGATCTCCAGTAACAATCCTGGTAATCCCGTAAATCCTGAAAATCAAGTTTACATGCCGTTAACAAATCTCCTAATCAATAGGAAAACCAAAACAACAGACAGGCCTAAGCGCACGATGAACGTGGGCTCTTTTATTTGCTCCATGATGGTTGTGGCGCAAGTATTGGGATCGGTCTTTGGTTTTGGCTCCGTATCAGTTCAAGATTTGTTTAACATCAAACCCGCTCACGCCGCCGAGGGCATCGCTCGCGTCATCAACTATCAAGGCAGGTTAATGGATTCAGCCGGCGAAGATGTGGCCAATGGCAATTACAACATGATTTTCGTAATCTACGATTCGGAAACAGCCGGCAATCAACTCTGGTCTGCCTCTACCACCAATGGTCTTCCCACCGGCACAACATCAACCGTATCCGTTGCCGTTAAAAACGGTTTGTTTACAATCTTATTGGGCGACGAATCAACCGGTCAGGTCGCTTTCCCGGAACACCTCTTTAATATTGATGATCTATACCTTGGTATAACCGTTGGCTCCGATTCGGAAATGATCCCCCGTAAACGTTTATCCGCTGTTCCTTACGCTTTTAATACAGAAACCCTGCAGGGCCAATACGCTTCCGGCACTTCTTTGGGAAGTGACGCAAACTTATTCGCCTTGAATCAAGCCTCTTCTTCGAATGCTTATACTACCCGCACAGCCCTCTACATCGAAACCAAAGGCAACAGCAATCTCTTGGATTTCTTGATTCGTGCCAATAACTCCTCTGCTGACGTATTTACCATAACCCGCCAAGGAAATGTTACCACCACCGGTAATCTGCAAGTCCTTGGATCCACCATATTCGGCAGTGCCAGCTCCAGCCCGGCCGTCTTTAACAGTTATATCAATTCCGATTTCCTTCCGTATCTGGATAACACCTATTCTCTGGGATCCGCCTCTTATCGCTGGAAAAATCTTTATGCCACCAACGTATCCACCACAAACATAGATGCTTTAAATTATGTTTCAACAACCAATCTATATATTAACGGCTCTCCTTTAAGTTTAACCGGATATTTTGTTCAAAACGGCAACAGTTTTGGCGCCGGAGCCGTTTTGGGCACTAATGATAACAATTCTTTGTCATTCGAAACCAATAACATCACCAGAATGACGCTTAGCACCACCGGCCAACTGGCATTAAGCGGACCGCAAGATATCGGTGTCAATGCATCCGGATACAAACTGTACATTTCTGAATATGATAATGACGATGCTACCTATACATACCCTATCTATGCTATAGACGAAAATGGCACAGTGGATTTTTATCTCCGCAGTCGTTCCACGGCCGCAGGCAACTCATTCGCCTTTTTTCAGGGTGATGTCCAAATCGGCAACACTTTAAATTTCGCTGACCATACATTAACCATAACCGGACTCGGTGACGCGGGCATTAATTTAAATGCCGATAGCAACAATTCAACCGAAACCGATAATCCTTTTGTCTATTTTACACAAGATGGAGGTACCGAAGCCGCTATTATGGGATTAACCGGAGGCACCAACGTCGATCCACGCAACGTTGCATATACCGGAGCTATAGACAACTCGTTTTTAATTGGTCATAAAAACGCTTCGCCTTTGCAAATCGGCACCAACAACACCGTCAGGTTGACCATAAATGCCTCGGGTATGGTTGGTTTGGGCACCAATGATCCGCAATTCCCTTTAGCAATTTCCAAAACAGCTGTAAATAAAGACGTTTTGTTAATTCAAGAAACCACGGGAGGAGTGGGAAATAGCGCCGGTATAGCGTTTAAAACCAATGGTGGCAACGGTACGGATTCCATAATGGCTCGCATCCGCGCCTATGATCAAAATAATTGGAATTCCGATATTATTTTCGAAGTTTCCGGCGACAGTGTTCAAAATACCATCACCTCCGAAGCGATGCGCATCACCTATAACGGCAGAGTCGGTATCGGTGATACTACTCCGGCTTCAATGTTTACGGTTGGTAATGGTGACTTGTTTCAAGTCGATTCTACCGGCAATATCGTCAAAATCCGTAATATTACCTATTCATTTCCCGCTTCACAGGGTGGAGTCAACACATATCTTACCAATGATGGTTCCGGCAACCTGACATGGCAAACCAATCCGGGCACCATGGCCACACCTACTTGGCAGGATGTTACCGATTCGGGCGCCGAAACAACCCACTGGATTGCATTTGCCGGAGCTTCATCAACCGGCAACGTAAATCCCGGCGAACATAACCAATTCGACCTTGGTACCTACTATTCGGCTTGGCGCAATCTTTATGTTTCTTCCACGGCCTACATCAACAGCGTTAACACCAATCAACTTACCTTCAATAATGTATCCACTACAAATATTGATGTATCAAATTATGCGTCAACGACCAATTTATACGCGATTAACGCTTATATAACCAATGCAACCACAACCAATATCTATAATTCGGGTACGGTTTCAACTACAAATTTATATGTTAACGGCGTGCAGGTAACCGGCATCGAATCCCAAGATCTGCAGGATGTTACGGATATAGGAGCCGTAACCACCAATTGGATTCAATTCGCGGGCGCTACTTCAACCGGTCACATTCTTCCAACCTCAACCTTGTCTTACGATTTGGGATCAACCTCCAATCGTTGGCGTGATGTTTGGGCATCCTCAACCCGTATCGGCACCTCAACTTGGGAACTTTGGCAATCCAACGAAGGTTTTACAATCTCAACCAACAATCTGGCCGATAAATATTTGATCCTCTCACACGTCGGCTCATTATTGCCCGGATTGCACGACACTCAAGACATCGGCTCCGCTTCAAGCGCTTGGCGAAATATTTACGTTTCCAATCAAATTTACGGCAACAGCATGGAAATAACCCCTGATTCAAACTGGTTAACCATCGTTACCTCCACCACAATCGCCACAACCGGCGCTTTAAGAGGTATAGATGTTGTTGGTGATTATGCATATATTACGGATTTTAATTATGCAGAACTTCACATATATGATGTATCTAATGTGGAAAGTCCCAAATATGTAAGCAGTATAGACTTATCAATCGGCTACGCTCCTTGGGATAGTCTTGGAACCGTAAAAGTACAAGGTAATTATGCTTATGTATATTTTTCAAGTGGTGAACTTGGTGGTTATTATAACATGTATGTTGTTATTGTTGATGTTTCAGATCCGTCCAATCCCGTTAAGGTTAGTCAATCAGCCAGTATAACAACCGGAAATCCCTCATATGATTTGGATGTTCAGGGTAATTATGTCTATGTAGCTGATAATCAAGATTCGCAATTGGAAATTATCGATGTAACCAACCCCAGCAGTCCGGTTAGAGTTAAGCGGGTTTCGGTAACTGCTCCCGGATCCGTGGTTATTTCCGGTAATTATGCTTATACCATTCCCGAACAAACAGCCAACGACCCAATCTCCATCATTGATATCAGCGATCCGCCAAATGCGTTTTTAGTGGGCACGGTTAATTCCATGTCAACCGGCTGGCCTATTGATTTGGCCGTCTCCAAAAATTCTCTATTCGTTCATGATCAAAATGAATTGATAGCCTTGGATATCAGCAGTCCTTCGGCGCCCGTATTAAAAGATGATCTTGCCAAAACAGCGGCTCAAACTCGACGGACGTCCAGTATCGTTGCAGCCGGTGACTATGTTTATACATTTGCGGGTACATACTTATCCGTGTTCGATGTTTCCGATACATCCAACTTGGTTCTCGCCGCTCAACTCTCAATAGGCGCTACACCCTGGTCTCTTGAGGTTGAGGGCGGTTATGCTTATGTAATCGATTCATCGCGAAAACTCCATATCATAGATCTAAGCGGAATCAAAACTCACACCTTAAACGCCCATTCAGCGAATTTTAATAATTTATCCGTGGGCGACAGTGCAACATTCGCTGATGATGTTTCCATTGGCGGCCAGCTCACTGTCGGCAAACCCGGTATCTACAATCAAGGCATTTTGGATGTTCTCGGAGCCTCGCGATTCTACTCAACCTCAACCTTTGCCGATATAGCTGTGGAGGGCATGGTGAATTCCAATTTATTGCCTTATACCAATTTGGCTTATGATTTGGGCTCCACCTCTTATCGCTGGAAAGATCTGTGGGCTTCATCAACCAGAATCGGCACATCCACCTGGGAAATCTGGCAATCAAACACCGGCCTCACCTTTAGCCGTAATAATTTAGCCAATAAATATTTAACCGTCTCCAACGCCGGTCATCTGTTACCGGCCGCCAATAATACTCAAGACATTGGTTCCGCATCAAGACACTGGCGCAACATCTATGCTTCCGGCACCGCTTATCTGGCCAATCTGAATCTCTCGGGTTCGTTTACTCAAAATTTTGCTCCCGATACCGTCTTGGATGCTTACGGCCCCGTGGCCATGGGCGGTACCGGGTATGATGTCGCGCTTCAAGGGCGTTATGCTTATGTTAATCGCGGTACAACCAATTTTCAGATTTATGACCTGACCAATCCTTTATCGCCAACACTGTTATCTCAAATATCATATACCACTTCCGGTGCCACCCACATCGAGGTTCAAAGCAATTACGCATATTCTGTCGGCGACAATGAGTTTTATGTGGTCGATATATCCAATCCCGGGGTTCCGGTATCAATCTACGAAGGCACTCTGTTTGCCGCCACGGCCAATGATCTCAAGGTACGCAGTCATTATGCTTATGTCGCAGAGGGCGCTCCCGGCGGAGGTTTGAATATTATCGATATAACCGAGCCCGCCAACCCGGTTATCATCAAAAAATTTACATTAAGCACGGATTCCGAATGGTCGCATATATATGTAGATGGCAGTTATGCCTACTTGGTCAGCAATGCGGACAACCGTTTTGCCATAGTCGATGTTACCGATCCTTTCAATCCGGTTGAAAGATATAACAACACTACCGATATAAGCGCTCCGAACGAGATTATCGTCAAAGGCCGTTATGCATATATCGGTTGCACCGAGAGCTTAAGAATTTTTGATGTCTCCAATTCCTCTGCTCCGGTTTTAGCCAAAACCGTATCCAATCCCGGCTATTCACCAACCGGTCTGCGCATCGGCGGTGATTATGTTTACTCGGTCCAAGGCACCGGCAGATACAGTATCTTTAATGTTAAAGATGCAGCCAATGCTTTCTTGATATCTCAACAACAAATTTCCGCTGTCGCTGATAATTTGGTCGCCATCGATGTTACCGGCAAATATGCGGTTTTGATCGGTGGAACCAACTTGCGCACTTTGGATTTGAAAGGCGCGGAACTAACATCACTTCTAGCTCACAGTGCTGAAGTAGGTTCTTTAAACGTTTTAACCAATGCAACAATTAATAATAATCTAACTGTCCGTGGAGGATTAAACGTCGGAATTGGCGGTATTTACACCAACGGGCCTTTGACTGCTTACGCCACCTCGTCTTTTATGGGCAGAGTCGGCATCGGCACCATAACCCCCAATAATTTCCGTCTCCAGGTGGCCGGGGACATTGGGCCGAACGCCAACATCTCATATGATTTGGGCTCCTCAACATACAATTGGCGCAATACTTACAGCGAAAAACTGACTGTTCTTCCATCGCAATTGCAATTATTGAGCACCATCACCGGAGCCGGTGATATCCGCAATATCGAAGTTCAGGGTCAATATATGTATGTTTTGGATAATTTTAATTCTTTGAAAATTTACGACATACAAAATCCTTCATATCCTCGGTTAATCGGTTCTCTCGCTTTGGCCGGAGATCCTTATACTTTGGTTGTAAAAGGTGATTATGCATATTTACCGCGCTTTAATTCGGCGGGTCTGCATGTGGTTGATGTTTCGGATCGTGGCAATCCCGTATTGCGTCAGACGCTGACAGTTGGTGTTCCAACCTATTCTTATGATGCTTATGCAACCGATAAATACTTATTTGTATCAAATATGGGCTCAGATAATGTTGCCATATTTAATATCGAAAATCCCACGAATGTAAGCCTTATCGGCGCTACACCGTCACTTGGCGGTAATACTCGAGGTTTGGCTGTACAGGGTAAATTTCTCTATGCTTCTGAAAACGGTACCGACAGCCTGCATATTTACGATGTCTCCAATCCCGCTTCTCCGGTGTTCAAAGGGTCTGTGGATCTCGGCGGCTCTGATATAACCGATGTCGTAGTCAGTGGTAATTATGCTTATGTTGCCGATGCCGTAAAAATCAGCATAGTTGATATTTCCAAGCCGGCAACTCCAAGTATAGTAGGAACCTACACTGTCAGCGGTGTTGATTCATTATATATAGCCGGAAATTATTTATACGGCGGAAACTCTTCCGTTTACATTTTTGATGTATCCAGCAGTACCGCACCAGCTTTGGTAACTTCGGCTGCTATAGCTTGTATGATGTATGATATAGAAGTGTCAGGAAGAATCCTATATGCCGGATGCACAAATGCCGATCAAGTTCGCATCTATGATATTCAGGGCGCGTATATTAACGGCCTTGCCGCCAACAGCGCCTCCATCGGCAGTCTGCAAGTCATGACCGATGCCCGCATCAATAATACTTTGGATGTCAGCGGAGGTTTAACTGTCGGTAATCGCGGTATCTATACAAACGGTTCTTTATCGGTGTTAACGACATCAACTCTGCTCGGCAGTGTCGGCATCGGCACAAGCTATCCCAACAATTTTAAATTACAAGTCGCCGGCGATATCGGACCTAATACGGATGATACTTACAGTCTCGGTTCAGCAACTTACAGATTCAAAGACGCATATTTTTCCGGCACGGTTGATACCAAGCCCATGAATCTTGCACGAAACGGAGGGTACAATTTAACAACAAATTTTGTTTATTCATTGGCTGTTTCCGACAATAAAGCTTACGTTGGTACTCTGGATGATAACTTTTCCGGACAGTCTCAAGATTTTCAAATTTACGATGTCACCGATCCTGCATCTCCCGTATTTATATCAGGTATCAATGTTGGTACCTCTGCAGTTACCAGAGTTGTTGTTGCCGGCAAATACGCGTATATTGGAACTCGTAATGCAACCGTAAACAGTGAAGAATTTCAAATATACGACATTTCAAACCCATCCGCACCTGTCAGGGTCGGTGGTGTAAATCTTAGTGCTGATTATGTCTATGCCATAGCGATTTCCGGAAAATACGCATTCCTCGGCACATTGACCGGAGCATCAAATCACGAATTTTTTATCTACGACATTTCTTCGCCCGCCAGCCCCTCACTGGTTTCCAGTGTTGACATAGGCGCCAACATAATCCGCGATATCGAGGTGCATGATAATTTGGTCTATATCGGTACTTTAACCGGACCCTCCAATCAAGAACTGTTGGTTTATGACATTAACAATATAACGAGCCCGGTTTACGTGGGAGGCGCGGATGTAGGAGCGGCAACAATCAACGATCTTCAAATAGTGGGTAAATACGCATATATAGGAACTTTGAACGCAACGGTCAACAGCGAAGAATTGCAAATTTATGATATTTCCAGCTCTACCAACATCACCAGAGTCGGAGGCGTTGCTTTGGGCGCAAATGCATTGATGGCTTTGCAGGTCGTCGGTAATTACGCTTATCTGGGTACTTTGAATGTAACCTCTCCTCTGAATCACGATTTGTTGGTTTACGATATTTCCAATCCGGCTTCACCTTCTTTGGTGGACAGCCTTGATGTCGGCGCCTCCAGTATTCGCGACATTGTTTCATCCGGACGTTATATATACACGGGCGTTCAAAACGCGACGTTGGGTGGCGCGGCGGAGGATTTACAAATCTTTGATGTCGGCGGAATAACCACTCCCAACGCCTTTATCGGAAGTGCGCAAATTGATGATCTACGTCTTCGTGGAAACGGATATTTTGATAACAATTTAACCATCAGAAATTCCTTAAACGTGGGCATGGGTGGCATCTATTCCAATGGTCCGTTATCCGTGATGTCAACCACCACCTTATCCGATCTTTCCATCTCCGGCCGTGTCAACTCGGATTGGCTTCCATACATCGATAACACTTATGATCTTGGCAGTGCAACTTATCGCTGGCGCAATCTTCACGCTGTAAATGCAACATTTACCACTCTTTACGTCTCCAGCGGTATTCAAACCAATGCCTTTATTCAGGAGGGCAATAGCTTCACCGCAACCGCCATTCTCGGTACGAATGATAATTATGATCTGAATTTCGAAGCCAATGATAATACTTGGTTGATATTGGATACGGCCGGAAACTTCTATCCCACCAGCACCAATGCTCAAGATTTGGGCGCAACCGGATATCGCTGGGCCAATGTTTGGGGCGTTACTTATCACGTCGGAGATTCAACTTGGGAGATAGAACAAAACGCTTCCGATAATTTCATCATCTCCAATACGGGTACGGATTACGTCAAGCTGGATCAAAGTAATCTGCGTGGCACCTTTGTCGGCAGAACGGCCGGTAACTCCAACGCCGGAGCCTTCAATTCCGCTTTCGGAGACCGTGCTTTATATACAAATGCAACCGGCCAATCCAATTCCGCTTTTGGCAGCAACGCCGGCTACGAACTTATTTCCGGTGATTACAATACGGCGGTCGGTTATTATTCCCTGCACTCCAATCAAACCGGTTCCAACAATACCGCCGTCGGCTCTTTCGCTTTGCAGGGATTAAATGGATATTCCAACAGCAACAATACGGCTATCGGTTTTCAATCTCTCTATACCAATGCAACCGGAACTTATAATACGGCCATCGGCGTCAATGCTCTATATAACAATCTGGGCGGTGCTTCCAATACGGCAATCGGTTATGAAAGTTTATACAGCAACACAATCGGCGTATTCAACCTCGCTATAGGTAACAAAGCTTTGTATAGCAACACAATAGGTGAAGATAATTTTGCCATCGGTGCCGAAGCTTTATACTCAAATGTTAACGGCGATGACAACCTTGCCATCGGATATTTGTCCTCTTACTCCAACGTGGACGGCTCCGCCAATATCGCCATTGGACCTTCGGCATTGTTATATAATGTCACAGGAGATCAAAATATCGCAATCGGCTCCGAGGCTTTGTGGTTAAATACGGTTGACTATAATTTGGCCATAGGTACTTATGCCATGAGACAAAATACAACCGGTTCATATAATACGGCCATAGGTGAAGGTTCAGCACGCCGCAATGAAACCGGAATCTACAATGTTTCTCTTGGCCATTATTCTTTGTACGGCTCCGCCGGACAATCCAATTCCTATAACACGGCTTTGGGTTCCGAATCCATGCTCTCTGTACAAACCGGCGCTTCCAACACGGCTGTCGGCTATCGATCTTTATACGCCAATACCACCGGCTATCTCAACACTGCCGTCGGCAACTTGTCATTATCATCCAACACAACCGGCTATTCAAATGTAGCCATGGGTAATCGAGCCTTGCAAAATGCCACAACTTCTGATTTTGCTATTGCCATTGGCAATGAAGCGGCACGTGATAATTATGTTGATGGTATTATAGCTATCGGCAGAGGTGCTTTGATGAATAATAATTATTCACAAAATAATGTTGGTATCGGAGAATATGCTTTAAGTTTAAATAGCACGGGTAATAACAATACTGCCATCGGCAAATATGCGGGACTTGATTTGGAATCTAATAATAACACTGCGCTTGGGGCAGCTGCTTTGTTTGGCGGAATAAGTAATGCTTCCGGTCGTGCAAATACCGCGATTGGTTTAAGCAGTATTCAACAAATAACCACGGGCTCAACAAATACGGCTGTTGGTATATTTTCATTAACTAATAATTCTTCAGGATCTTATAACAGTTCTCTTGGCGGTGAAGCTTTATATAACAATACAACCGGCAATTCCAATACGGCTGTCGGTATGCAGGCTTTATATTCCAATCAAACCGGAAGTTACAATATCGGTCTTGGCGCCGGAGCTTTATATTCCAATACAACTTCATCCAACTTGGCTATCGGCAATGGCGCCGCCTACAGTATCACAACCGGCGGTTACAACATCTCCATCGGCCAAAGTTCCATGACAGGCAATCAAACCGGAATCTATAATACACTAATCGGATACAAATCAGGTCAAGGTGTTTTTGGACAAAATAATAGTTTCAACACCGGTCTCGGCGCTCTATCGCTAAACTCCGTAACAACAGGTTCCGGTAATACTGCTCTTGGCGGGGCTACTTTGCAAGCAAACACAACAGGTCAATACAATACGGCCGTCGGTTATATTGCATTGGGAGATAATACCACCGGCAGAAATAATACTGCCGTTGGAGTGGCGGCGATTAGATATAATTCAACCGGTTATTATAACACCGGTGTCGGTCACAGCGCCTTGGCAGGAACAATAGGCTCTGCGTTTTGGTACAATTCCGCATTGGGCGCCAATGCTCTTGAGTCATTAACTACCGGTGCATCCAATACAGCAGTGGGATATGGTGCCATGGAGGATACAACAACAGGCTATCAAAATGTTGCCATAGGTAATTTGGCGATGAATAAAAATTTAACAGGATCCGGGAATATCGCCATAGGTGACAAGGCATTGCTGAACGCAACATCATCCCTTCAAAATGTCGCGGTTGGAAATAACACCCTGCGCAGCAATCAATCCGGATCATACAACGCCGCTTTTGGAGATGGAGCCTTATATTCAAATACACATGGTGCAAACAACGTCGGCTTGGGTGGAGGTGCGTTATTTTATAATACTACAGGCAACAGAAACCTCGCTGCCGGTTATGGCAGTTTGCTTAGCAATACCACAGGTTCCGAAAATGTCGGTCTGGGTTACTTTGCTTTATATGGCAATCAAACCGGTCAATATAACACAGCCGTTGGATACAATGCGGGTTATGATGCAAATAATGGCAATTATTCCACCATGATTGGTTATGAGTCCGGCTATGCCAATGATACGGGTGATTATTCAACCGCCGTCGGTGCATCATCATTGCGACAAAACATCAGCGGTCAATTTAATACGGCTATCGGTTACGCCTCTCTGCAAAACGTAACCAGTTCAAATTACAACACTGCTGTTGGCGGGTATTCATTAAATTCTTTAAGATCATATGTGACGGTTCAAAATACGGCACTTGGCTACAATGCACTTAGAGATACCACGGACGGCACACAAAATACAGCCGCCGGCATGAACTCATTACGTAATACAACAGTCGGTTCAGACAATACGGCATTAGGACATTATTCGGCATATACCAATTCGGACGGTAATGAAAACTCAGCATTGGGATCCGAAGCATTATACTTTAATTCAACCGGCGATAATAATACAGCTATAGGTTATCGCGCACTTTATGGTCAAAGCGGCAATAGCCACAGTCAAAACACGGCCGTAGGCAGTAATTCCATGACTGTCATAACTGTTGGATTTAACAATAGTGCAGTTGGTTCTTATGCCATGCGCAGTTTAACCAATGGTAGTTACAATTCGGCCATGGGTGTCAACAGCATGTACAACATTGTAGGCGGCGGTCAAAATTCAGCTTTGGGATATGATGCCGGATACTACATGAATGCAGGTGATTATAACGTTGCCGTAGGCTACAGAGCTTTTGTCGGATCAAGCGGTAATTCCAGCTCCTATAACACGGTTGTTGGATCCGAAGCTTTGGATTCTACCGGAAGCGGTGCAAATTACAACACGGCAATCGGTTATCAAGCTCTTGATGAGGTTACAACCGGTGATAACAATACCGGAGTCGGATACAATGCCGGCACCAACATAACTACCGGGGGAAATAATACATTCTTGGGTTACGGGGCCGGCGCTAGCGGAAATTATACCAATGCCATGGCTTTGGGCTACAACGCATCCGTTACCGCCGATAATCGAGTTCAAATCGGCAACACAAGTGTTGCGGAAGTATATTTCGGCGGCAGCAGTGGTGATACGGATGTTTACTATTATGGTGAATTGCAAGATCTCTCCGACTCCCGCTCCAAAACCGATGTAGTCAACAATGATTTGGGTCTTGATTTCATCAACCTCCTGCGTCCTGTTCACTTCACCATGATAGACAGCGGTCATAGAGGCGATGGTTTGATTGCTCAAGAAGTGGAATCCGCCGCCTTGTCTTTAGGCAAAGAGTTCAACGGAGTCTTTGCGCCGGATAGTCCGGATGAATACTACACTGTGGCCTACCTCTCCTTCATCGGCCCTCTCATCACTTCCGTCCAAGAGCTGTACGCCTCATCATCACCTCTCTTCTCGGGCATTGATATCAACCCCAACTTCACCTCTCTGGGCGAATCCTTCCTCTCCGTTGATACTGATGGCAACCTTGCCTATAAAGGAGCAACAGTCAAAGCGCAAAACATTGCTTCATCATCCACCCAAGCTTTTGGCTCATATACCTTCAGCTTCATGGGCAGTGCTTGGAATACCGAAACATCTCAAGAAATAACCACTTCCTTCAGACTGCAAAACAATACCATCTCCGCCACTTCTTCCGAGTTCAACCTTGTCTTTGCCACAGGTAGTGCCTTTGGTCAAAGCATCCTCACCATCACCGATCTTGGCGATGTTAAAACCACGGGCGATCTCTACGTTGGCAAACGCTTGTTCTTGGGCTCCAAAACAACCGGAGGCTCATCAACTTCCACCTACATCTTTGTGGATGATACTTTGGGTGCCAGCTCCACCTACATAGCCACCAATGCTGATGGCTGGCAGGCTGATACATCCTATGACTATGCCGAAAGGTATCAATCATCAGATCTTCTTGAACCCGGTGACTTGGTTACTGCCGATAAAGAAGGTACCAATAAGGTTAAACGCTCCACATCATCAGAAGATATCATTTTGGGCATAGTCTCAACCAAACCCGGCTTCATTACCGGCGGTCCTGCCCCCGATGCTTATCCCATAGCGCTTGCCGGCCGTGTACCCACCAAAGTTTCAACCCTAAACGGAGCCATTCAAGTGGGTGATTTCCTCTCACCTTCCGATATTCCCGGTGTTGCCGTCAAATCAACCGGCCAAGGCTCTGTCATTGGCATAGCTTTGGAAAGCTATGACTTGCCTCAAGAAGGCTTAATAAGCGTCTTCGTTAACATGGATTACATGGGCAACAAATTTGCCTCAAACGATTCCTTCGAATCCTCCAAAGACATCAAAGGCTTTGCCTTTATGCAAGCCGGCTCCCAAGAGGTCAGAGTCACTCACGAGAGTGTACTGGCGTATCCGATAATCCAACTTTTCCCGCAAGGCTATATCAACGGATCTTATTCGGTAAAAGATATAACCGCTTCCGGCTTTACTATAAAATTCTCCAATCCTCAAGATTTGGATATCAAGATCAGTTACATAGTCACGGTTCCCAATGTCGGCAGCCTGCATTTTTCCGACGGCACGATAGGCGCTTTGGATTCCGAATACGGTGAGCCCATAGGTCCGACTTTGGAAGATCTTATTATTACAAACGAACCGGAGGCTGAAGAACCAACAGAAACGGTAGTATCCGATCCCGAGCAGGCGACGAGTTCCACGACCATGGTATCAAGTACTGATACACAAGAAAGTGATACGACCGTGTCATCCGTCGAGCCTGTCAACGACGGAGACACTGTCGTATCCGGAATATAAAAATCGGTAAACAAAATAACAAAAAGAAGGTTTTTCTCACGGCATGGGAAAACTCTTCAACACAAAAAAACACGGTGACCTGTCAGCACCGTGTTTTTATATATGAAAAAGCTCTCCAAATTGTTAGAGAGCTTGTTGAGTTGAAAGGATGTTAAGGATTCCCGGTTCCCGCACTTCCGGCTGTTCCGGATGAGCCGGCACCTCCTGCGGATCCGGCGCTTCCTGCACTGCCCGCCGTGCCCGCGTTTCCGCTCGTTCCGGATGCTCCGCTTGATCCCGCACTGCCCGCAGATCCGGCCGAGCCCGAGGCTCCTCCGATTCCGCCGGCTCCGCTCGATCCCGCCGATCCCGCGCTTCCGGCTTCCGCATCAATTCCCGCATCAGCCGGCTCCGTATCATCCATGTCAAGCGGGATTTCAAACAGTCTCGCTGTAATGGGATCCGAGACAAAGAGCAAGGGTGTAATGTCCGGCACAACCTTGAAGTAAATTCCGATCGGCTGTTTGCAAACCGGAATACCTTGTGCGGCAAGTTCCGGAGGACAGGGGATGTGAAACTTGCCCCAGCTCATCTTGTCCTCATAGCCCTCATAGCCGTCCAATTCCACAACCTCCACCCATGTTTTGGCCGCCTCATCGAGGGCGTAGATTGTGACTCCCTTGGCCACAAAGTCAGGATCATCTTGTCCGCCCTGATTGCCAAGAATCGGAGGCGTCACCATGTACAACACGTCATTCGGTGCCGCAATCAAAGCCACCACCAGCATGGGCATCGAGGAAACCTCGGTAACGGTTTTGCCGTCCGGAGAGATGTTGTACAAACGCTTGGCACCGACATCACCCATCCAGTAACTGCCGTCTTCTTTGAGCGCCAGTGAAATCCGGATAGAGGTCGGCATGCTGTACGGCAAAGATTCGAACTCTTCGCATCCCGAGATATTCTCGTAGTCCGAGGGAATCGGCAGAGACGCGATTTCCTCAACTTCATGAGGTTCGTCGATGCCGATCTTCATGAGTTTTGCCGGCAAAATGGGCACCGCGCCTTTTGGTGCGGATTTTTGATAGCCGGGCAAAGTGGTCACAACCAAAAATCCTTGCGGATGCGCCATCAGAGTAGATGGCAAGCCAAAACCTTGCGCCAGGATCTTCGGTTCGGAGTTTGGCGTCAGCTCGTAAACCGCGTCCATTGCGCTGGTGGCAAAGAAAAAGCGGTTCAGTTTTGTCTCGATGTCAAAAGTTACGCCCGTATAAGCATACAGACTGTTCCCATTGACTTCGATGAGCTTGGTGATAAAACAATCAATCGTCCAATCGGTTTTCCAATTGGGAAAGTATCGGTCAACGCCGATTTCGCCGTTCGGTTTGTAAGTCACCGCATAAGGCTGTTCGGCCGGTTGCAAACCGCCCGTGCCCAATTTGCTGTAGGGCGGTGTGATGATCACAAAATCGGACGACGGTTTGGTTTGCCCAAAGTCAACCTTTGGAATCACATCCGGCAAAGGTTCGGTTTGTCCGGCATCCGCATCTTCAAGTCCGCCGTCCAATTCTCCGTCCATGGTTCGCATGGCCGGCTCTTTCAGACTGATACCCAAGATGGGCCCGCCGTTTCTCATAATCACTTGAGGTGTTCCGGCCTTGCCGATCACACCCTTCTTCCAGCTATTCGACCCCGCGGACCCGCCGCTTCCCGCAGCGCCTCCGCTTCCGCCCGCACCCTTGCCCTCCTCATCGCTTCCGCAAGAGGCCAGCGACATCAGGCTCGTGCTCACAATAACAACCACCCAAAAAGCAAGTCGATTTTTCATTGTCTTCATCCTTTCTTTACTTGTGAAGGAACTTTCTTCAGCCACTGTCCACTGTTCACTGTCTACTAGCCACCAGCTTCTAGCATAACATCAACTGCAACTTCTTGTCTCTCCAAACAATTATCGCAGGTGTTATTTGCTCGCAGCTAGTGGCTTGTAACTTGTAGCTTATTGTAGCCACATTTTTCCAATTTTGTCAATCGCTTTACCAGCTTCAAGCCACGTTTTGTCATTTCGAATCGGATGTGAGAAATCTCCACTGTTATCACCAACCAAATAACAAGTTCGTCATTTCGAACTGATGTTAGAAATCTCCACCGTTATCACCAACCAAATAACAAGTTCGTCATTTCGAATCGGATGTGAGAAATCTCCGCTGTTATCACCGACTTAAGTTTTACAAGCGGAGATTTCTCACCTTCGTTCGAAATGACAAAGAGGGTTTTTAAAATGACAAATAGAGGTAAACTTGGCTGGTTTACTGTGCTTGACAGGCATGCCTGTCAAGCACAGTAAACTCAGCATTTTCAGCACCTTAATAAGATACTCAATCCCTGCCTAAAGTCCCGCCGCAGCTGGATCCCGCTATCTTATTTTTTATTGTGCGGGATAATCAAGTTAATATGAGCGAGAATCATGTTAATCAAGGTTCAGACAATAAGTAATCATGTTAATTTGAGCGAGAATCAAGACACGTCGTTCGCGAACCACGTCGGTCGCGACCGAGCGTGGCGAACGACAGTGTCAAGTTAATCAAGGTTCAGACAATAAGCACTCCGGATATTTAAAAACCCCCTCTTAAGTCAAAGAGGGGGCATGGGGAGATTTGTTTCCCCTAGTTTCCGGCCGAACCTGCAGTTCCCGCAGATCCGCTCGCACCGGCTGATCCCGCGGTTCCTCCGGCTCCGGCAGTTCCTGCGGTACCGCTTGCACCTGCTGAACCTGCAGTTCCCGCATTTCCTGCGTTACCACCTGTTCCGGCACTTCCCGCAGTTCCGGCGCTTCCGCCTTCACCACCGGCTCCGCTTGATCCTGCCGAGCCTCCGGTTCCGGCATCAATGCCGCCGCCCATATCAAGCGGCACGGCAACAAGTTCGCCCTTGATCGGGTCGATGATGTAAAGAATGGGTGAAGCGCCGTGCGAAATCTTGGTAAAGACTCCGTATGGCATTCGGCAAGCGCCTTCGGACGCAAACTGGGGAGGGCATTCCGCTCCGTAATTGCCCCAGCTCATGTTTTTGACGTAAGGCTCGTAGCCTTCGAGTTCCAGAATGTCTGTCCAGGCACTGCCGTCGTAGGCACGGATCATGGTTCCTTGCAGAACCGTGTCTCCGGCCTTGTTCAAGAGTGGCGCGTCGATCATATACATCACTTCGTTCGGCGCAAAAATGGCGCTGGCCGTCAAAAGCGGCATGTCCGAGAATTCCTCGACAGTACTGCCGTCCTTGGCAACCGCGTAAACGATGCGCGCACCGACATCACCAACCAAGATCGAAGCGTCACTGCGTACCGCGAGCGGAATACGGATACCGCTTGCCGGCGCCAGCTTGGTGTGTGTAAAGCACCAGTTGGTAGTGATTTGATCCGGAGTGGCGTAATTGCTCGTAATCGGCAAAGTTGCCAGTAAGCTCACCTCCGGAACCGAGCCCGTGGTAATCTTGACCAGCTTGGGCGCTTCCGTCGGCAAAGACATGGGCGCGTTCTTCACGTACCCTGGCAAGACGCTCACAACCAAGTATCCTTCCGGATGGCACAGAATCGCCGAAGGAACTCCGGGCTCGGGCAGCTGATCGGTAATCGTTGCACGCGTACCGTCCTCGAACAACTCGTAAACCTTGTTGCTCGCATTGCTCACAAAGAAATGCCGGCCAAAGCACTCGGTCATGTCAACCGAGAGTCCGCCGTACGATTCGAGCTGTTCACCGTTCACGGTCGTTTCGAAGGTATTGAAACAGCCAAGAGTAAACTCGGTTGTCCAATCCGGAAAATGCTGAACGGTTTCAATCGAAGCATCCGGCTTCACCACAATGGTAAGCGGTGCAATCGTCGGATCTTCATTGGTATCCGCATAAGGCGGAACCGGCAGCCACATTTCCGTAAAGTCCGGAGTGATGCCGTTAAAGTTGATGGTCGGCGCCGTGTTCGGCGTGCCCGCTTCATCTCCGGCATCCAACAGTGCATCTTCCGCGGCATCATCGGCTCCGTCCGGATTTGCTTCCGGATCCGCGTCCAAACCCGCGTCCAAATCCATGGTGCGCATGGCCATTCCCGGCCTCACCGCAAAACCCTGAATCTGCCCGGCGTTCTTGGCCAGCACAATGCTTCCCACACTGGCCTTGCCGACAACGCCCTTCTTCCAACTGTTCGTACCCGCAGACCCACCGCTTCCCGCAGTGCCTCCGCTTCCGCTTGCTCCGCCTGCGCCCTTGCTCTCCTCATCGCTTCCGCAAGAGGCCAGCATGCCCAAGCACAAACTCACCACCACAGTCACCCAAAAAGCAAGTCGATTTTTCATGATCCCCATCCTTTCTTCACTTCACTTTTGAAGGAACTTTCTTCAGCTTCTAGCCACTAGCTTCCAGCCTCTAGCCTCTAGCATAACACCAACTGCAATTTCTTGTCTCTCCATACTATTGTCGCAGGTGTTATTTGCTCGTAGCTAGTGGCTTGTAGCTCATTGTAGCCACATTTTTCCCATTTTGTCAATCGTTTTAACAGCTACCAGCTTCTAGCTGCTAGCCACTAGCCAAACCAACTCAACTCCGGTTCGTCATTTCGAACGGATGTGAGAAATCTCCGCTGTTATCACCGACTTAAGTTTTACAAGCGGAGATTTCTCACCTTCGTTCGAAATGACAAAGAGGGTTTTTAAAATGACAAATAGAGGTAAACTTGGCTGGTTTACTGTGCTTGACAGGCATGCCTGCCAAGCACAGTAAATCATGTTAATCAAGGTTCAGACAATAAGTAATCATGTTAATTTGAGCGAGAATCAAGACACGTCGTTCGCGAACCACGTCGGTCGCGACCGAGCGTGGCGAACGACAGTGTCAAGTTAATCAAGGTTCAGACAATAAGCACTCCGGATATATAAAAACCCCCTCTTAAGTCAAAGAGGGGGCATGGGGAGATTCGTCACCCCGAACTTCCGGCCGAACCCGCAGTTCCCGCAGATCCGCTCGCACCGGCCGAACCTGCTGTTCCTCCGGTTCCGGCATCAGGTTCGGTATTCTCCATATCAAGTGGAATCGCTGAAAGCTCTCCCTTGATGGGGTCTGTGATAATCAGCACCGGCTCTGTTCCGGCAGCCAGCTTAAAGTATGTGCCAATCGGCTGGAAACAGAATCCGCTGGGATCTTCTGTGCAAGGAGTTCCTCTGGAGAAGTTGCCCATGGCCTGCAAAAAAGCATCATAGCCTGCAACCTCAACAACATCCCGCCACTCTCCATTGGCAAACGCACGAATCATTGTTCCTTTGTAGACCTTGGAATGAGTCTGATCGGTCATCGGCGGGACAACGGTATAGATCACTTCATTGGGAGCAAGCAATCCTCCGATTGTCAGCTCCTGCATTTTTGCGAATTCGGTTATGTCGCTATTCGCGTCAATATTGTAGATTCTTTGAGCGCCCATTTCTCCAACCAACAAAGATCCATCAGGATGCATGGTCAGAAAAATGTTCATCCCCGGAGGAATGTAATCCGGTGAAATACCCGGAAACGCTCCGCACAAACCGAACATGTTGTTGGTTGCGTAATCATCCGGTACAGGCATATCGGCTATCAATTGCGATGTGCCATCAAGATCGATCTTGTGAATTGTTGAAGGTGTTTTGACTTTGAAACCCTCATCTTGCACGTAAGTCGTCAGCGCACTTACAATCAGATATCCTTGAGGATGGCACAGAATCGCGGACAACGGTTTTTCCAGATCCGCCAAAACGGTTCTGGTGCCGTCAGGATAAAGTTCCCAAACTTTGGTTGAACCGTTAGTAACGAGGAACCAGCGATTCAAGCATACGGTCGTATCCATACTAAACCCATTGTGAGCTTTCATGCTCTGACCATTTATTTGGGTTGGATATGGCGTATAGCAGGACATGTCAACGTCCGAGCTTGGCCAAGTTTCAAAATGCTGGATCGTTTCCGTATTCCAGTCCCCGTCCACAATCATTGTGTATGGAGGAATGGGTGTTCCGTCACTTTGCTGATAAGCCAGAATGGGCAAAATCATTCTATTGAACTTCCCATCACCCAATTCCGTTCCATTGATAATGGGAGCTGTTTGGGGAGGATCGTCTTCCGCGGGACCCTCTTCGTCTGAGGGCAAGTCAAAAGCCTTGATGGCCAAAGGATCCATTGCGATCCCCTGAAGATTACCGGCGTTCTTCGCCAGTGTGATCACTCCCTTCGATTTCCCAACGACACCCTTCTTCCATCCGCTTTCCGGAGCACCGGCCTCACCTCCGACTCCTCCGGTTGCACTTCCTCCGTTTCCTCCGCCCGAGCCTCCGGTCGCGCTGTCTCCGGCACCGCCGTCGTCAACACTGCCTCCGCTTCCGCTTGATCCGCCTGCGCCCTTGCTCTCCTCATCGCTTCCGCAAGAGGCAAGCATGGAGAAGCTCAAACCGAGCACCGCAACCAACCAAAAAGTAAGTGTCCGTTTCATTGTCTTCATCCTTTCTTCACTTGTGAAGGAACTTTCTTTAGCTTCTAGCCACTAGCCACTAGCCTCTAGCATAACATCAACTGCAACTTCTTGTCTCTCCATACTATTGTCGCAGGTGTTATTTGCTCGCAGCTAGCAGCTTGTAGCTTGTAGCTTGTAGCTTGTAGCTTATTGTTGCCACATTTTTCCCATTTTGTCAATCGCTTTACCAGCTTCAAGCCACTAGCTACTAGCCACTGGCCAAACCAACCATGGTTTGTCATTTCGAATCGGATGTGAGAAATCTCCACCGGTTTCTACCAGCCAAATAACAAGTTTGTCATTTCGAATCGGATGTGAGAAATCTCCACTGTTATCACCAACTAAGTAACATTTTGTCATTTCTGCTCCTTAGGCGCATCCGCCTCAGGCGGAGAATCGGACGTGAGAAATCTCCACTGTTATCACCGACTTAAGTTTTACAGGCGGAGATTTCTCGCGTCCGTTCGAAATGACAAAGAGGGTTTATCGGGTTAAGTTTTATTAGCGGAGATTTCTCCCCTTCGACTACGCTCAGGATCGAAATGACGAATAGAAGTAAACTCGGCTGGTTTACTGTGCTTGACAGGCATGCCTGTCAAGCACAGTAAACTTAGTATTATAAAGCCCCCTCTCTTGTGTGAAGAGAGGGGGAAGGGGGTGAGTTACCGCCAACCAACCCCGTTACAAACGTTATAACGTTACGACTGGTTTATAAAGTCTTCGTCTGCTTCATCTCCGCCTCCAGCGCCTCATATCTTTGTTGCGCATCAAACCACTCACTTTCGCGCGCCAAAATCTCTTCTTCAACTTCCCTCAATCTTTTGGCTTTTTCCGCATCAACTTTATCCGTATTTTTCAAAAACCAATTCAACAATTTTTCTTTTTCGTCCGTCAATTTTCGTACCGTGTCCTCCGATTTTTTCTGCAATCTTTTTTCCTGTTGCATTTCTTGATAAATTTCTTGCCTCGGACGCTCGTAGGGGATAGCTCCTTCGATCAATCCGGTTTTTTCCATGGGGAGCTCAAACGACGCATGAGTCTTCAACTCATAAACATAGATATCATAAGTATACGGATAAAATTTTGCGGAACCGCTCTTGATATCCAATATCTTATCGGCAATTTGCGCCGTAAAAGTTCGGCTATGGCTGACAAATATTACGGTACCCGTGTAATCCGCCAAAGCTTCGGCTAATGCCTCCACCGTATCAAAATCCAAATGATTGGTCGGCTCATCCAAAATCAATACGTCATATTTGCCCAAACAAATTCCCGCCAAACATAAACGTGCTCTCTCTCCACCCGAAAGAACATTGATGTGTTTATCCAAATCATCCTTACTAAACAAAAAGTTTCCCGCCATGCGCAATAATTCCTCGGGCAAAGCTCTTGGCGCAACCGATCTCAAGTAATCAACCGCCGTGCCGTGCTTGGGGAGCATCTGCGGAACATGTTGCGCGTAATAAGCGGCATTCAAACCATGGCCCCACTTGAAAGATCCGTTAAGCGGTTGCAATTCACCGGCCAGAGTTTTTAAAAGAGTGGATTTTCCTTGTCCGTTTTCGCCTACAACCGCAATATGATCTCCGCGTTTAATCTCGAAATTGATTTTCTGCAAAATCGGCTTACCAGTTTCATAGCCCGCCGCCAAATCTCTGCATTCCAAAGCCATGGCATTGCGTTGCGGAGCATCCGGCAGCTTAATACGGGCAGTCCTCGTCGAGTGTGCAATATCAATTGTCTTCAACTTTTCCAATTGTTTCAGTTTGGATTGTGCTTGCGTTGCTTTCGAGGCTTTGGCGCGGAATCGATCCACAAAATCCTGCAAATGTCTTTGCTGTGCCTGAACTTTTTTATTGTATCTGCGCGCCATCTCCAATCTCAATTCTTTTTCCGCAAAATACGCCTCAACATCTCCGGGAAAAAGCGTTAATTTTTTATTCTCCAATTCCAATGTATGCGTGCAAACGTTTTTTAAAAATTCGCGGTCATGCGAAATAAGCAACAGAGCTCCGCGGTATGCTCTCAAAACATCTTCCAACAATAATACTGTTTGCAGATCCAAATAGTTAGTCGGCTCATCCAACAGCAATAGATCCGGTTCTTGCACCAAAATTCCGGCCATTCTGACGCGCATCTGATAGCCTCCGGATAAACTCAAAAATTCCGCGTCCAATTTTTCATTTTTTATATCAAACGCGCCAGCCATCTTGGCGCATTCCCATTCTTCACGTCCCGAAACGCGCACCAAATATTCGCTGACAGTCTCGCCGGATTTAAAATCCTCGTGTTGTTCCAAATACCCCAACCGCATATCAGGAAAAATGATTACCTCTCCTTCGTCGATTTCTTCTTGACCCAAAATCATTTTTAACAAAGTCGTTTTCCCCGATCCGTTTGCTCCAATCAACCCCACCCTCTGCCCGATACTGATTGTCACCGAGGCATCACTAAACAACTCTCGGTTTCCGAAAGTTTTGGACAGATCTCTCACCTGCAACACCGTAGACATAACCCCGAGTATGCCAGAACCCGCAAAATTAATCAAAACCCATACTCCGGTCGATTTTCGTAGGGATAAACCTCGTGTTTATCCGCGCCAAAAAATACACGTTTTCTTAGTGCGGGCAAACACAAGATTTGCCCCTACGAGGACTGCTTGTTTTTTGGCTTGAGGACCAGTAGCTGGTAGCTGGTAGCTGGTAGCTATCAACTTGCAGCTGTATACCCCGTCGCCCACGCGGATTGCAAATTAAAACCTCCGGTAAACCCATCCACATCCAAAATCTCTCCCGCGAAATATAATCCGGGGCATTTTTTTGATTCCATGGTCTTTGGATCAACTTCATCCAAACAAACTCCTCCGGCTGTCACAAATTCTTCACCCGCCGCTCTGGCAATAATGTGCAAAGGCATGCCTTTTATCCATCCAACAATCTTCTCAATCTCTTTCTTGCTGATCTGACTTGATACTTTTGTCGCGTCCAAATCAATTTCTTCGCAAAGTATCACCGCCAAAGATTTGGGAATCATCAAGCTCAAAACCGTAACAATATTTTTCTTGGAATTCTTCTTTATCAAAGTCGCAAATTTACAATTTACATCCGGCAACTTCTCTTCCGAAAATAAATCAATGGTAATCACGACCGGATTATTTGCCGAGATTGTTTCAAATGCCAAAAGCGAAGACATGGCAAAAACCGCGGGACCTGTAATTCCTTTATGCGTAAACATCATCGGTCCGGTCATCGTAAATTTCTTTGAGTTTTCTGATTCCTTTTTGGTATCAAGCTTAACTTTCGCAAATGATAAGCCTGCAAGTTCCGCCGGCCAAGTTTCCTTTGTGTGAAAAGCACTCAAGCTTGGCGCAAGCGGAGTAATACTGTGTCCGAGATTCACGGCAAAAGCATATCCGTCACCCGCCGAACCCGTTTGCCGATACGCCTGCCCGCCCGTGGTCAAAATGACTTTATCGGCAGAGATGCTTTCTTTTTGATTTTTAATTTTTACCTCGAATCCATCTTTCGTTTTTTTTATATCCTCCACCGTCGCTTTATATAAAACTTTAACGTTCGCTTTTTTGAAAATATTCAAAAAAACTCGTACCACATCTCTTCCATCGTCCGATTTCGGAAAAGCTCTGCCGTCTTTCTCGATTTTAATCGGCACTCCATGATCTTCCATCCACTCGCGCATGGCTTTGGGTGGAAATGTATACATTGCCTTGGTCAAAAATTTTCCTCCGCGCGGATATCGGCTCAACACTTCCTTAACATCATCCAACCCCGTTGTGACATTACATCTTCCGCCCCCCGATATAATCACCTTTTTTCCCAAAGAGTCATTCTTCTCAATCAAAACAACCTCCGCTCCCGGATCCTTTTCCGCTATCGTCGCGGCCGCCATCATCCCCGCCGCTCCTCCGCCAATAATTGCAATCTTCATATAACTTGAGAACATACTAACATATAATGTAAAACTTGGAACCTCGAACAACGAACCACGAACCAGGAACCTCGAACAACGAACCTCGAACAACGAACCACTGTTACGAATCGCTGCAGTTTTATTTTGTCATTTCTGCTCCTTAGTCGTATCAGCCTTTATCAGCTACCAGCTTCTAGCTACCAGCCACCAGCTAAACCAACTAAAGTTCGTCATTTCGAACGCACGTGAGAAATCTCCACTGTTATCACCAGCCAAATAACAGTTTGTCATTTCTGCTCCTTAGGCGCATTCGTCACAAACATCCCGCTTCCAGCTACGAGCCTCAAGCACAACCCCAACCCCTTATCAGGGGCTTTAAAACAAATGTCTGTTTAACAAGTCCTCCTGACCTGACCCGAGTAGCTCAAAGAGCGTAGAGGGTTAAGGAGGATTTAGGAGGTTGTGCTCAATCGCCAGCAAGATCAACCCCTGTTTGTCATTTCTGCTCCTTAGGCGCATCCGCCTTTATCAGCTGCTAGCTACTAGCTTCCAGCCACTAGCTAAAATAACCATTTTTGTCATTTCGAATCGGATGTGAGAAATCTCCACCGGTTTCTACCAGCCAAATAACAAGTTTGTCATTTCTGCTCCTTAGGCGCATCGGATGTGAGAAATCTCCACTGTTATTACTAGCTTGAGTTGAATAAGCGGAGATTTCTCACGTGCGTTCGAAATAACGAATAAAGGGGGAGGTGGTACCGTGGGAGGAGTCCCGAGCTGGTAGCGAGGGGGAGGTGGTAATGGCTAGTAGCTAGAAGCTGGTAGCTGGTTTGACCAAACCCCCAAATTCCCGCTAAACTGACTTGTAATTAATATATTAACCCATCAGTAATTCGTAATTCGCGCAGATTCGTAATTCGTAATGTAATCAAGTTAATATGAACGTAAATTTGAGCCTAAATCAAGGTTCAGACAATGTAATCAAGCTATGAAAATCGCAATCGTCGGCCTGCCAAACGTGGGCAAATCAACTCTGTTCAGCGCTATCACCAAAAAAGCCGTGGATTGCGCCAACTTTCCTTTTTGTACAATCGATCCCAACGTCGGCGTGGTCGAAGTGCCTGATCCTCGTCTCGAGCCTCTTGCGGTAATTTCCAAATCCGGACGCATAGTGCACACAACCATCGAATTCGTTGATGTTGCCGGCCTCGTGCGTGGAGCCGCCGAAGGCCAAGGTTTGGGCAACGCCTTTCTGGCCAACATCCGCGATACGGATGCCATTGTTCAGGTTCTCCGCGTTTTTGAGGATGATGACATTATTCACGTGGACGGCAAAATCGATCCTGCTCGCGACATGGAAACAATTAACATCGAATTGGCTTTAGCCGATCTCGCCATAGTCGAAAAACGTTTTGAATCGGCGAGCAAGCAATTAAAATCCGGCACCAACAAAGAATTGCAAATTTTGGTTCCCGCACTCGAACGTGCCAAAGCATATCTCGCAGACGGCAAACCTCTCCGCGATCTCGAGTGGACAGAGGATGAGTTGAAAGCCATGAAATCCCTCTCTCTCCTCACCCTTAAACCAATGATCTACGCCCTAAACGTCTCCGAAGACCAACTCCAATCCGCCCCCTGGAAAGAGTCCTTTGGTAAATTGTACGATGTACGAGGCACGAAGTACGAGAGCGTAGCGATTTGCGCCAAAATGGAATCCGAATTTCTCGATATGAGCGATGCGGAAAAGAAAGAATATCTGGAGTCTGTCGGCCAAACCGAGTCCGGCCTCGATCGTCTCATTGTCTCCGCTTACAAATCTTTGGATCTCATCACTTTTCTCACCTCCGGCGAACTCGAAACCCGCGCCTGGACAGTCCGCCGTGGAGCAACCGGCCCCCAAGCCGCCGCTGTAATTCACACCGATTTTGAAAAAGGCTATATCCGTGCCGAAGTCGCCTCATACGAAGATTTTGTTGCCTGCGGGGGCTGGAACGGTGCCAAAGAAAAAGGCAAAGTCCGCATCGAGGGCAAAGAATACATTGTGCAGGATGGCGATGTGGTTTATTTTAGAATAGCTTAAAAATGCATGGTGCATAATGCACGATGCATAATTAATAAAAACGGAGCATATTTTTTATGTCTTTTTTGCTGTGATTAAACTTCTCGCAATTATTTTGATTATTACCTGCACCTCTTCCAATAACACATCAGCATCCTTGTCTTCGATAAAATATGAATCTTTTAACAAGTTTATCCAGTATTCTGTTTCTAATGACTCTTTGTGAGCGATAGATAATTTACATATAAAATCAGCTTTTGATTGAGCCGCTGAAGCTTCTTTCGAATTGGCGCCAATTGAAGTCGCGCTTCTTAAAAATTGTTTAGATAAGATAAACTCTCTTTTTTCCGCAATTATCTTTTTATAAATTATAATGGAATGCAAGGCAAAAATATAAGTTTTTTCTTCCAATAGCCCCTTGGTTTTCATAGGTCAATTTGAGTTATTAGTTATCTGACTGTAGCCCATCATGCATCATGCATTGTGCATTATGCATAATCAATCATACAGCTTGATATATAGATTGTTAATTATGCGTAGGATATTGTATAATGCATATAACTTACTATGAGGTCCATTTTTTATCGTTTGTTCATTGTGTCGATCATCGGTTTGATGTTAACCGGTCAAGGTTGCACCAAAGGTGTCGATAAAGAAACCGGTGAGGCCGCCAAGCCAAAAAAGCTCGAGGTTTGGGCTGTCTTGGACGATCGCACGGCTTATGCCCCGCTTATCGAGGCTTATCAACAAGCTCACCCTCATATCACCATCAATTATAAACGCTTTCGTCTCGAGGAATACGAAGACCTTCTTTTAAATGCCATGGCCGAAGATCGCGGTCCCGATATTTTTCTCATCCACAACACTTGGGTTGGCAAATACGAATCCAAAATCGAACCAATGCCCGCTTATACAAAGATGGTTTACACTATTGTCGAGGGCGGCTACACCAATCGCAAAGAAACACTGGTTCTGCAAAATGAAAAAAGCCTAACGCTTCGCGAGGCCAGAGACCGTTACCCCGAGTCCGTCTCGCAAGATATAATCCGCCGTATCAACACCGCTCCCGCCAATGAAAGGGCTTTCTTGGAAGAAAAAATTATGGGCTTGCCCATGTCGGTTGATACTTTGGCCATGTTCGTTAACAAAGACATGTTGAATTCCGCCGGCATTCCCACAATTCCCAAAACTTGGGATGTCTTCCAGGCAACAATCAATCGCTTGTCTTCCATAGATACCGATAACAATATTCTTCAATCCGGTGCCGCTCTTGGAACATCCAACAATGTCGAGCGCGCCACGGATATACTTACCGCGCTCATGATGCAAAACGGCACACAAATGGCCAATGATGAAGGTTACCCGGTTTTTGCGCGCATGCCCGAGGCCTTGGCCGCCGTTCGTGACGAGCTTCCCGCGGTTCAATCTCTGCGCTTCTACACGGATTTTGCCGATCCAACCAAAAGCATTTACTCATGGAATGATGAAATGCCCAATTCTTTGGATGCTTTCATCGAAGGCCGTGTAGCCTATTTCTTCGGCTACTCTTATCACATCCCTCTCATCAAAGCCCGTGCTCCCAAGCTTAATCTTGCCATCGCCCGCTTGCCTCAAATCGAAGGCAACCCCGAGGCCAACTTTGCCAACTATTGGGTTTGGACGGTCGCCAAAAAATCCAAAGAAACCGAAACCGCGTGGAACTTTCTCAACTATCTCGTGAAACAAGAAAACGAAAAACAATATCTGGATCGCGCCAAGCGCCCGCCCGCCAACAAAGCTTTGATCGAGGATTATTTGGATGATGAGCAAATGGGCGTATTCGCTTCGCAAATTCTGACTTCGCGCACTTGGTATCGCGGTTATGATCCGGGCGCCATGGAACAAGCTCTTAAATCTTTAATTGATGATTTCCGCATCACCGAAGAAAAAGATTGGCAAAAAGTTTTGCAAACCGCCCAGCAAAAGGTTGACCAAACCCTAAGGGCCCCGCGGAATCCGTAAATTTTACTTCTGAAATTATTATGAAAAAAAATCGCATTTTGGCATTATTCGGCACTTTGCTGTTTTTGGTTTTTATTTTTGCAAATAATGCCGATGCGCAAACTCCCTCGGTTTGTTCCGGTAAGCCATGGTATGTTCCCTCTATCGCCGATCCGTCCGCCGGAAAATGTCCCGAAGGCGAAACTCAAGTTCCACAAGTAGCAAGCGGATGTCCATCGGGTATGGATTTGGTTGGTTGCGGCAAAGCGGGATTATCTGCCAATGTGCCCGTTTTCGGTTGTTGTAAGGCTTTGCCAAGCGCCGGACCGCAATGCACACCTCCGGCGGAACGAAAAAACACTTGTGCCGCCGCAAGCAATGATCAGTCATTATCCTACGAGTGTTTGCCCATAGCACAAGAACCAAAATGTACAAGTGTTGGTGGAACCATGCAACTCGCCGGCTCAGCTTATCCGGGTTGCGGCTCCACCGACCGCTGTTGTGTCAGCTCCGTCTGTTCCGCTCCTGCCACAACCCCCGGCACCACTGATAGTGCTCCTAAACCGGTTCCGCAAACCGGCAGTACCGCCGAATGGAATTACGGAGGTAATTCGGGTGGTTTAAAACTTGTCACTTGCACCAAATCCGGTGATTGCACCATTCAAGACATGGTTCAACAAGGAATATATTTTGCCGACTTTCTGATTGGTTTATCCGGAGCTTTGTTTTTAATCGCATTTATTTGGGGCGGTACCATGTATCTTTTATCATTCGGCCGTGATTCTTGGGTCACCAAAGGCCGAGATGCCATGGTAAAATCCGCCATCGGCATAGTCTTCATCATGCTCGCTTGGACAATTGTTACCTACGTCGCTTCTTCTTTAGGATATACAAAAATTTGATTAATATGAATATTTTTTTAAATAGAATCGGTTATTATATTTTTACGATCGGACTGATATTCTCGGGCATATTTCTATTAAATTGCAAGCTTGTTTCAGCCGAAGCGTGCGCTCCTGGAACCATATCAACTCTAGATAGTTGCGCGAAAGTTGTAGGAAAAGCGATTACTCCACCCGGACTGAAAGAGTTTCTTGATGGTCCAACAGTGACAAAATGTCCCAATACGCATCAAACCTTCCATGGTTGTTATAGTAAGGACGGAAAAAATTATTTATGTTGTGAAAATGAAAACGCGCCGGCCGCACTTAAAGCATGTGAACCTGCAACTTTTGTGGATGGTAATTATTATGTTTGTGATTCCACTCAAAATTGTACTAAAGCCGGTGGCACTAAGGTTGCCGAAATTTCTGGTCAGAATAACTGTGGTTCTTCATTGGTTTGTTGCCAAACACCCGTTTCGCCAACCTCTGCGTCCACCTCAACTTCTCCGACCCCCAAAACCTACAAACTCACCAATCCTTTAGGTGAAGGTCAAGAGGATCTTCGCGTTATTGCCAAAAATGTCATTAATACCTTCCTTGGCATCGTTGGCGCTTTGGCTTTACTGGTTTTTGTTTACGCCGGCCTCTCTTATCTTATCGCCGGCGGTAACGATCAAATGGTTACCAAAGCCAAATCCACAATGAAGTACGGGGTAATCGGTGTAGCTTTGATCATGCTGTCTTATGTCTTAACAGATTCTTTCGTAACTTTATGGACCAAAGATTTACCGGCTTCACAGCCCGCCGGATCCGGAGTTCCCGCCGAATCACCGACTCAAGCCGAGCAAGAAGTGAGTGATCTTTTGTCACAACAACAAGCCGCCGGAGAAGCTTCAGCCGCGGCTCAGGCGCAAGCCGGCGCGGAAACCGGCGGTGTTCAAGATCCCGAAGCCGCCGCCAAAGTATCGGCCAAATCCAGCAAAACCGATGTTTGCGGTTCAACTCCGGCAACGCAAGGCTATTCCTGTATGCTGATAAAATCGGCTGATAAACCCAATTACAATTGTTTAAGCGGTTATTGCCAGTCAAATTCCGCGAGTAATTATTTGTGCTGCAAGCAAAAATAATATATGCGTTTCAATAAATTATCATTTGGCTTCAGTTCTTTATCACTTAGCTTGATCATGGCGATTTTTGTTTTTGGTATATTTATTGCCGATGCAAATGCTTTAGATTGTCCCGGCGCATGCCGCAGTCTCGTCTCCGGTTGTCAGCCGGATGAATTTCCCATGGATACCGGCTTGCCCTTATGTTCAGAAGCTGAAGGCTTGGGTTTGTGTTGTGCAAAAAAAGCCACCGGCCAAGCTCCGGCTGAAAATGATTGCATGGGATTCTGTGTTCCCGTCAATCAGTGCGCTCCGGGTTCATGGCCCGCTCCCGCCATCAGCGATCCAAACGCCAAAGGTTCATGTAAATCCGTTCCTAACGCCGTTTGCTGCGGTCAGCAAATAGTTACTCCGGGAGGACAAGCCCCGGGTTCCACCACGACCGATTCCGGGTCTCAAGCTCCAAAATCCGTTGATACCCAAGTTGGCTCCGATTGCCGAGAGCCAACCACAGGCCTTAATTTCCCTTGTATTCAACAGGGCAATCCTCAAACCGTTGTCACATCCGTTGTCGCTCGTTTGGTTAATTGGATTCTAACCATGTCCGGTGTTATCTTTTTATTGATGTTCGTTTGGGGAGGTGTTTCTTACATGATAGCCGGCGGAGATTCGGGCCGTGCCGAAAAAGCCCGCAAAATCTTAATCAACTCATTTATCGGCATCGCCATCATTCTCGGCTCCTACGTCATCCTCGACTGGGTCTTCACCACCCTCATTACCGCTATCGGATAACAAACAACAAAGAATCGCGAACCACGAACCTCGAACCACGTTTGTCCACCGAAGCCTTGGCGAAGGAGGGAACTTAGAACTTGGAATTATCCTTTTCGTCTTTCTGCGCCTAAGGCGCATCGGACGTGAGAAATCTCCAACTTATCAACTTCTCATGCTTCGTCATTTCGAATCGGACGTGAGAAATCTCCATCGTTATCACCAACCAAGTAACATTTTGTCATTTCGAATCGGACGTGAGAAATCTCCACCGTTATCACCAACCAAGTAACATTTTGTCATTTCGAATCGGACGTGAGAAATCTCCACTTTTATCACCAATCAAGTTTTACAAGCGGAGTTTCTCACCTTTGTTCTACGCCTGAGGCGTATGCGCCTAAGGAGCAGAAATGACAAGCTATGGTTATTTAAGCACGGATAAACACCACATCTTCGCCTTGTGGCTTCTAGTGGCATGCAAGGTTTATCCCTACGATAATAATACTACTTAACTCGTTTTAAACGTTACAATCGTCATCAGTCACAATTGGCACAAACTGAATCAATTTGGTATACTATGGATAAATAAACAATGAAAGGAGGTGTATATAAATGAAAATCACAAAACAGATAACAGCATTCATTATCGCGCTCGCAATTATGTTGCCGGTAGCCGGAGTTTTAGCTCAAAAACCGCAACTTACCGCCAATACTTTGGGGGTCGGCGCATTAGACGAAAGCTTGGCGCTTTCCGGAGGTGAGGGCAGCGACCTTCGTCAAACCATTGCCAACATCATTAACGTGGCTCTCGGTTTCTTGGGTATCATTGCGGTCATCATCGTTCTCGTTGGAGGTTTCAAATACATGATAGCCGGAGGCGACGATTCCAAAACCAAAGAGGCTCGCGGTTGGATCATCTCGGGTATCATCGGTTTGGCAATTATTCTTTCAGGTTGGGCAATTACCAGCTTCGTCATTGGTCAATTAATCGAAGCAACGCAATAACCTTTATTCTTTCAACTTATGGTTCCAATCAACCGTTTGGCGCAAAATATTAACTTCCGATATATCATCCGTACCTGCATGATAGTTTTTGTTTTGCTTGCCACCATGTTCGGTACGTCTTTGTCAGCCAATGCGAGCTTGGAAGGGATGAAAACATCACTCGAAACTGCAGGCGCTCCGTTAAAACCATCAGGCGGTAGTTCCGGTGAATATATTCCCAATATTATCGCGAATCTAATAAACGCTGTTTTAAGCGTAATCGGCATCTTGTTATTGGTTTATCTCATCTATGCGGGCTTCCTCTGGATGACATCCGGAGGCGAAGACAAAAAAGCCGAGCAAGCCAAAACCATGATCAAAAATGCCATCATTGGCTTATTGATTATCGCGACGTCGTTCGTGATTGCCGATTTTGTCTTAAACGCCATGATTCAGGCATTAGGCGGCGGAGGCGTTACGTCGGGCAGTTGATCCAAATAATATAAGAAAAAGGTTAATACGCAAATTATGAAAACATTATTAAAAACCGGTTATTACACAGCCGCCGCTGCTTTACTGGCTTTGCCGGGTACGGCCTTGGCGCAATCAGTTTTTGATTCCGCATTGGAACAAGTCGGCGAAGTTGGTGATAAAGCGGGAGTTGGTTCCGCAGCCAGTGCAAGTCTGCCCGAGGTTGTAGGCAGGGTCATCAACGTTCTCCTTGGCTTCATCGGTATTTTGCTCTTGGTTTACATGCTTTATGCCGGCTTCCTCTGGATGACATCCGGAGGCGAAGACAAGAAAGCCACAGAAGCCAAAACCATGATCAAAAATGCCATCATCGGCTTGCTTATCATCATCGCGGCTTTTGCGATCACCAACTTTGTTTTGGGCTCGCTTATCAACGTCGCTCAATAACCCTCTCTGCGCAGGGAGAACAAAAAACCCGTTTTCGGGTTTTTTGTTATCTATGGTTCATACAGTGTACAATGATCGCATGCCAACCAAACTGATTTTCTTACTTCTATCCCTTCTTTTCACAAGTTGGTTTGCTTTTATCACTCCCGTAGATCGATTCGTGGATCCGGATGCATTTTATCACATAACAGTCGCCAAACTCATTTACGAGCAAGGTCCGTTGACCGAATTCCCTTGGCTGGATCTCACAACTCTTGGCGCCAACTACGCGGACCAGCATTTTTTATTTCACGTTTTGCAAATTCCCTTTTTATTATTTTTAGACCCCTTGCGAGCCTCACAGATCTCTTCCATCTTTTTCGCTGTCATCTGTATGCTCGGCATTGCATACACTTTCTACAAACTCAAACTCAACCATTGGTGGCTCTGGCCTATCCTCCTCATTTTCACTCAACCCTTCACCACCCGCCTCATCCAAGGCAAAGCCTCCCCCCTCGCCATCCCCCTCTGGTTCACCGCAGTCTGTATAGTGCTTCTCTTTCTTCGTAGGGATAAACCTTGCATGCCACTCGAAGACACAAGGCGAAGATGTGGTGTTTATCCGCGCGGTGATTTAACTGATTGTTCTTTTGATCATTCGATAAAAACCGGCAATGCGAGCACGGATAAACACAAGGTTTATCCCTACGAAGTATCAATCGGTATTTTCATCATCGCTCTAACCAGCTTCCTCTTCACCCTCACCCACGGAGGCTGGCTCTTACTCTCTATTTCAATCATATTGATACTTGTATCGGATTACTCATATCAACATCTCCTTAGTAAGGAGGCAGGGAGGATCCGCCGTAACCAATCAACGATCTCACTTGTACCGCAACACCTCCTTAGTAAGGGTTCACCCCCGTCGAATGACGGGGAGGCAGGGAGGATCCGCCGTAACTATTTTATTCTCTCAACTCTATCCGCCTCCCTCCTCGCCATCCTCTTCCACCCTAACCGCGATCAACTTTTCGCTTTCTTAAAAGTCCAAATCTTCGACGTAGCCATCGCCACTCCGCAAGCTTTGCGACTTGGAACAGAGTGGAACTCTGCAAACATTGAGTCCTCCATAAGCATCTTCGGCATCTTCGGCATCATCATCCTCCTCACCGCCATCGCTCACATCTCTTCTAAAAATTTTGTACGAAGTACGCCCGCCCTGAGCGAAGTCGAAGGGATGTACGCCTGCCCTGAGCGAAGACGAAGGGATGTACGATCTGTAATTATTCTTATACCCCTTTCCCTACTTTTATTCCTCGCCTCCCTAAAAAGCCTCCGCTTCGCCGAATACTTCCAGCCCTTGCTGGCCCTGCAAACCGCCCTCCTAGCCTCCACCATCAACTGGCAACAATTCCTCAAAACTCTCCATCTTCCGTTACCTGAGTTTTCAATTACCTCATCCTCAAAACTAAAATTTTTGTACGATGTACGACGTACGCCCGCCCTGAGAGTAGTCGAAGGGATGTACGAGTGGTTATTCCCCTCCATAATATTTCTAGCAACTCTATCAATCACACTCCAGCACTCCCTCTCCGCCTACACCTCAACTCACCACGCCAAACGTTTTCTGGCCGATCAATATCAAATTCCCATGCAAGCTATTTCCGCAATCGCCAATCCGGGCGACAGAGTTTATCATTCCATGTGGGATGAATTCCCAATTTTGTTTTTCCACGATCAAAACCTGCGCTACGTCTCGGGAATGGATCCAACTTTTTTATACAAAGCCGATCCGGATTTGGCCATGGCTTATCAAGACTTAGCTTACAACACATCCACCACAGCAGAGACGGCCTACGATTTTATTCATAATCGCCTCCAAGCCCGCTTCATCATCATCGACCACGAACGCTGGCCCGCCCTCGCCAACCTCATAGCCACCGACCCTCGCTACACCTTTCTCGCCCAAGGCAACGGCGCCAAATCCTACATAGTGGAGTAGCCAAACATCACACAACAAAATTTTGTCATTCTACAAACACTATATTTTTCGCTTATTGTAGGTAGATTTTTAAATTTAAAATACCAATAAAAGCTCACTTTTTCTTACCCATTCGTAATTCGCGCAGATTCGTAATTCGTACCGTTGACAATCGACGATTTTTATGCTATATTAACACGTTCTTCGAAGTGTATTCGAAGACGCAACTTCGACAATTTAAACTCCCCGATGGGGAGAGGAGAATAGAAATGTCAAAAACCAGAAACGTGGGAAGAAGTGTTGACCGCATCGCGGGAAAGGTGAAGAGCATGGGAGTCGGATCATTCGCCGCCATGGCACCGTTCATCTTCGACATCGTCGGCCCGTTGATTGCCGGTCAAATCAGGGATGGTTTGAGCGGAGACGGAGTCGCCAAGGTCAAGGAATGGTTCAGCGGTGACAAGATTTCGCTGGAGAACATTCAAAAGGCATTGGATCTTTTGCCCGCCGAAGAGCGGGTTAAGATCGAAGCCAAGCTCGCGGAGCTGAACGAGCATATCAGCTTGATTCAGCACTCCACGCTTTCCGACGACGAAAAGAAGCGTCGCATCGAAAGTGTTTCCAGGCAGTACCTGAAAAGTGTGCCCGGTCACACCTCGTCCGCTTCAGCCGTTCCGGCGCCAAAAGATTTTGGCGAAGTGGCCGCGTCGTGGAGCCCGGAGATGCACGAACTTCAGCGTCGCTGGTTCGAGCTTCTGCCCGAAGCCGAGAAAACGAAGTATTCCGAGAACATGGCGCATCTCGCGCCGGTTCTTGTGATGCAACTTCGACCTTTTCTTTCAGAGAAGGAAGGGCAAAAGCGAGTTTCCGGCTTGACCGATCTTGAGAGCTCCATCAAAGGAGTTTCTCTCGAGCGCTACAAGCTCTGGTATCGCACGATGAGCCCCGTGGAGCGCTCCGCTTTTGCCTCAATGGCAAACAGCAAGCGTCTCACCGCGCGAATCGTTGAGTCGGTTTTGGAGCTGGCTGATGTGCCCGCTCCCAAGATTCCTGACTTCGAAACTTTTTTGGATGAAAACAAAGTCCGAAAAAGCCACGATGGATTCATCAGGCATCTGGATCCGGCTCGGCGCGCCGAATTTCGCGGTTTTCGCGACCGCTTGCATCCGGGCATGCTGAAAGACAAGCTCTCTGGTATTCGTTGGACGCCCGATGTGGCGCGCGACGTTTACACGGAGCTCGAATTTATTGCCAGGGGAACCGGCGGTACGGTCTTCGATTCCACATCTGCAACAGAAGTTCTGGATATGGTCCGCGGAAGATTGCTGGACGAGCCGATCACCGATTCGCCTAAACCCGAATTGGATGCAGAGAAGGCTCTGACAATCTTCCGGCTCATCAAGAGCTTCATTCCGAAGCCCAAGCCCACAGCGGGCGAAAAAGCAACGGAACTCTTGAAGACCGGCAAAGATGTCCTCGGCAAGGTTGATACTTTCATCAAGGATCTTCTGCCTTACGAGCATCTGACGCTGGCGTCCATCCCTTCGAACTGTGGTTCTAAGGAAGAGTACGTGCATTTTCTTGTGCAAAACGGAAACCTCGAGTCCATTCGTTCGGGCTTGGTCGAGGGTAGTGAAGGTATTCTTGCCGCCGAAGATGCAATTCTTCCGAGTGACAACGAGACCATCAAAGCTCAAAAGCTCGATAAGAAACGGAGCAAGGATAAAAAGTTTTTGGCCGCTCTGCTCAAGGACACGAAGTTCATGTCCAAGGTTGATGCCAAGATCAATGCTCGCATTCGTGAGCTTAGAGTCGAAGGCGTTAAGGGTAAAAAATAGCCCAAAAGGGCAAGGAGATTGAAGATGGGTAACCTGCTGGGATTTGTAATTCCCATTGCACTGCTCATAACCCAACCGCAACTGTTTGGATTGGGTTGGAAATACTTCAAGCAATTCAGCTCCATCGCTTCAGACGAAGCAACAATCGCGCACTCTCTGCTGAAGTCACTGTTGGCCAGAGTGTTCATCTATCTGGCTGTCATGGCTGCAGTAGTGGAAACTGTCCTGATTGTGTTGCTTTGGTCATATCTGGGCTACACTTTGTTGCTCATGATTGTGCCAGGAGCAGTTTCACTCGGTTATGCAATTTATAACCGATGTGTTGCAGTCGGCGAACTCGAAGTAATATCAGTCGCCGGTATCGATTCAGCTCGATACAAGCTGAAGCATCCAAAGCTTGCCGGGTTGGCAAGCCCGTTGCTCTGGTTGGCTGTAACGTCGATTCTGTTTTTGGGCCAAGGCGCATACTTGGAGTACTTCGCGCTCACCGGTCTGGAATCGTTTGCCGATCAGCGCTTCATTATCCTGCTGGCTTTCTTCAGCAAGGTGATGTACGGCATTATGGCAATGGTTACCGCGTCGATCTTCGGTTGGTTGTTGGTCAAGGGCACTCGTTTTCTCGAGCGTACATCCACAATCATCGCCAAGATTATTGTGAGCATCGACTTGAACATCGAGTTCAACAAGAACGCTCTGCAAGAAATTGGCGGAGAGATCGACATTCTGGATGAAGAGTACGTCGCCGGAAAGATCAAGTATCTTTTCACGGTGCTTTTCATCCCGATCATTGTCTTCGACTTGGCGATTTTCATTTGGCCCAGCCAATTGATTGCCATCGTCGTACTCTTCAGCATCGTTGCTGTCGGGCTCCTGGAATTCGTTTTCGGGAGCATGAGCGACGAAGCCGCGGTTGAGGCCAAGGATGCTCGCGTCAAGCGTATGCGCGTCATCTTTAACGTGATGCCCTACGCGGGAATTGCATTCATCATCTTGGCTTTCGGCTTGCAAACAGCCGTTGGCCGTAATTTGATGGTGGAGCTGGAAAACCTTTGGTTCGGTGTTTCGTACATCGCGCTTCGGGGATTCTGGTTCTCGCTGTTGCTGGCCTTGATTCTTTTGTCGTTTGCATACCTGTCGCGTTTGGGAGCGCGGATCGGTTCCGCTTATGCTCTCAAGAAAGAGCAGGGTCCCGTTGCGGATAGCTCGTGGGGCGTTGTAATCGGTTACGCATCCAAAGGTCTTTGGGCCTTCACGGCCTTGTGCGTAATCGGATCCGTGTCCATGGTCGCAGGCGGTTTTCTGTCCTGCGTCGGAGTTGAGTCCTTGCGATTCTCTCCGGACATCGATCAGTACTCTGTACTGAATAACAACACCAGGGTAAACGGTCGCGCTCTGCCCAAGCAGAGCGATGCAACTTGGCACGTCAAATCGGCTGCTTCGGTTTCAGGAGCCATTGTACTCGCTTTTGATACACCGATTCAGGTCGACGGTCATGTGGAATACACTCGGACTCGACAGGAGTTCGACGACACGGTCAATACGATCGTGCAACCACAGTTCGCCGAAGTTGCAGATGGTGTCACCGGTCTTTTCAGGAATCAAGCGACATTCAATTCGCGAGATCCTTTGCAAGAGATTCGGATCGTCCTAAATCAAGCTGTGGCTATGTACAATGTCACAGTGAATTCGCGGGAAGCGAAAGCAATTCCGCATCAATTGTGGCAGCCGCCCGATCCTGATTCTCAAGGACGCGTGGTGATCGAATTTACGACCCGTGAAAAAGCTTACGGTGTCATCGAATTCGTTCCGCCTTCCGCTGCACTCGCAGTCGACATGCCCTCATACATACCCTTGGTAACCAAGGAGATGAGTGGTAGCGGATACTCTCATAAGGCGGACTTCCAAGTTTCGCCGAAATTTCAAGGAGAGTATCGGCTGGTCATGCGAAACGCGGGAGTTGAGTCCGAAGCCAATCCTTACTCGGGCTTGGTCTCCAGAACTGCCATGCAAAGCATCGAGGCCAAAGAACTCGACCTCGCTTTCTACGAGCGCTGGTGGATCGGCTTCAAGGATTGGTGGGCCGGCTTGTGGAGTGACGATGGCAATAACAAGCGTCGTCCCGAGCGAACTGTTGTCGTGGTTCGCGAACCTCCGCCCAAGCCCCCTCGCACATTCACGGGCTCGTCCCGCCAACCCGACTGCGGTAGTGGTTGCAAAATCACCCCGCTCAAGGTTGAGCCCGAGCTCGCAACCGAAGTGGCAGCCGCCCGCGCCCGCCACTGATTCGTTCTTTTCAGCCTCCCTCTTGTCTTAAGAGGGAGGTTTGGAGGGAGTTAAACTAACCCTAACCCCGCCCCGATTCAACATCAGGGCGGTTTTTTTATCTCTAATTGTCTGAACCTTGCTTACCGACCGAGTTCTTCAAGATTAAAGTAACAAGTTCGTCAGGAGTTCATCAAGTTGAAAGCCTAAAGTTCATCAAGAGCTTCTAAAATTACTCTTGATGAACTTTAGACTTGATAAACTTGTTACTTGGTCAAATGAACTTTCCACTGGTTCGGAATAATCAAGTTAATATGAGCGTGAATCAAGTTAATCAAGGTTCAGACAGTAGAGTTAATCAAGTTAATATGAGCGTGAATCAAGTTAATCAAGGTTCAGACAATATGGCCATTCCTTGACAAAACCCCAATTTTCTGCTACGTTTATAAGCATACCTTCACAAAACCACCCCAACCCCCGTAGGGATAAACCTCGTGTTTATCCGCACCCAGGAGTCCAAAATGAACACAAAAAACAGTTTGTATTTGGCATTCGTCATTTGGCATTTGGCATTGTTTTCCGTCGGTTGTTGGTCTACCAACACCATGTCCTCCGAGGTCAACGGGCGAAAAAGAATGGAAGCTCGTGCCGAATACGGGCCTTGGGGCTCGGATCTGCACGTCAAGCGCGACACCAGCCGATATGGGGCCTATAAGGCCGATATCGGCGACATGGGCGGTGCCGAGGATGAGTACGCCCGCGAGCTCATCCATGCCGAAGAGCGCACCCGCGTTTGGGGCAATACGCCCTACGCCAGCTTCTACGGCGGTTGCGTCGGCTATTTCGGAGCCGGCCAATCCGGCTACTGCGACGGTCGCACCCGCGAATACGAAAAGTGCTTGAAGCGCCTCGGCTCCTTGCCCAACGATGAGCAAAAACAGCTCTGCGTCGAGCAGGTCATGGTCCACGAGCGCCAAAGCACCTGGGGAGCCCCCGCCCCCATGTACGGCGGCCGAGGCTACCTTTTGCCCGGCTACTGACACCTTAGCCAAACCTTCCCCCTTTTGAGCATCATCCCCCTCCTCCCTCCGGATATGCTCAAAAGGGGCTTTTTTATTTTTCCGCTAATCTTAGCCAAATATTACTACAAATTTACTTAATTAATCGGTATTCAGTTTAGTTATAAAACATAAAGTTCTTCAAAAGAAACAAAAATAACTCTTGATGAACTTTAAACTTTTAACTTGATGAACTGTACTGGCTCGTTGGGTTGACAATCAGCGATTTTTATGCTATATTAACCCGTCAATCGGATTGGAATTGGTTCCTTTCCGCTTGTCGTTTCAGTACCGTAACAAACGTCCATGACCGGCATCATGTCCTCGCTATCAGAGCGTTAAGACTAAGCGCCAAGCATCATGGACCACAGGAGGCTCCCCATGAAGATTTCCCATTTGTTCATCATTGCGGTTTTTTTCCTTTCTTTCGTCGGTTGTGCTCCGCTCTTCTCCTCGCAAGGAGGAAGTTACAGTCTGCGCGAGGAGTCGCCGTATCACGAACATACGGTCGAGCATTCGCGCGATTCGCGCGGACAGCCCACGACCGTGGAAACCCGAATCACTAAACCGGTGACTCCGGGCATGGCTACGGGTGGCTACGGTTCGTTCGGATCTTTCGGAATGACGCCTGGCAGTATGGGCTCATCGATTTACCTCTCTCCTCCCCAAGAGCATGTCAATTGCACAAGGGGCCAGGATCAAAATGGGAGGATGATCGAGATCTGCCCATCGCGCGATGGCGTCATTCCTCTGGTCGAGGACACGAACGCTACCGAGAATGATCCCGGCAACCCGATTCGTCGGCAAACGGTGAACAACGCCGCCGCAATTCAGGAGTTGCAGGATTGTGTCAAAGGAAAGAAAAACTGTCGCTAAGCGACAGAAGGAGATTCAAATGAACAAAAAAACATTTTTTTTCGTTTTTTTTGCAGCCCTCACTGTGTTGATGGGCTGTAACGCCACGGTCCAAAAGAAGCCAAATTCTCAAACCTGGACATTGGTGCAAAGCCCGCACAATGACCAAGGTGAAAAGAAAGAGGCGACGGAGGAGCGAGGTTCGAAAAATGAAGCTACGGCAAAAGCCGAAGCTTCCACCGAGACTCCGGCTCCGTCACCCGCTCCGGTCGCTGAAGTAAAGCAACCTGCTCCTGCCCCCGCACCTGCTCCGGCCAAGGCCGAAGCTCCGCGTGCTTCGGCAAAAGCGGAAGCATCGGCTCCGGTACAGGCCAAGACCGAAGCTTCGGCTCCTGCGCCCGAGCCTGTCACCCGGTCGATTCCGGTTGGGCCTTACGGCACACCCGGGGTCATTCTGCGGAACGCGGAAACGGTTACGTACCGTCCCGCATATGCCGTTTACAACAACGGCTTCATGTTCCGCATGCAGAACGACTCGAGTAAATTTTACTGGGTCGCTCCCGCGGGTGATGTCTCGATGAGGCCTTTGGTTGGGCAGTGTATGGAAAGCCCTCGGCTTCCGCCGGTTCCCAATCCGGAGGCTTGTCCGTTCGTCGAACTTCAGACGAATACCGGAAGCTGGGTTGTACTCATCAAGCCCGGCTACTCCGCGCGGTTCGTTATCGACACCGCAACCTGCCCTCCCGACGGCTCGGCATGCAAGGCGCGCATTCAAAGCGTGCCGTACAGCATGTCGGCCGTCACTCGTCCCGACCTGTCGCGTCGATGGGTCCGGACATTCAATTACCCCTCTTCAAACGTTGGTTTCGTTTGGACCAGAGGGGATTGATACAAACTTTAACACGCGCCATTCATCTCGGATGGCGCGTTATTTGTTTAATAAAAATCAGCTGGACCAAATAGCGCCTTTGGCTTACGGGATTATTAAGCAATAAATCAATTTAAATCTCCATGGGGTCTGGGGGTAGCGTAACCGTGGTTGGTAAAAGAGATTAAGCAACCCATGTAAATGAGAGGGCATCGCGGACCCCAGCGCTTTTGCTTACTTTTGGCGACAAAAGTAAGTCGCCGAAGGCAAAACCGTAATCATGTGAAACATACTTGTATATAGAGATAATTTTATAGAATGGTGCAGTTTCGTGACTTCGCTATAAATCACCTCATGATGCAGTATTTCCGATTGCATAACATGAAGGGCACAGGTTTACGATGGTATATAAAGTTAATAAAAAACTTCTTCCGCTAATCGGAAGAAGTTATCAGATGCAATTGATCGCCGCCAAGCATGGTTGCGGCGATCACATAGCTATTTTTCTCACGCCGCGCGATTGGAGTCAAGAAAAAACAGTGGATAAATAAAAAGACGGATTATTCATCCGTCTTGATTTTTGATGTAATGAACATTATATGTTCACCATTGGTTTGGGGGGTTGTTCATTGTCGTCATTTTTCTTTTGCCACGGCAGATTATTCGGCGCCGGATTCGGCGGGGGAGCGCTCGGCTTGATCAGTTCTTGGGGAGTTTCTTTTTTAATCCATGGCGGATCCGCGGCAACAGGTTTGTCTTTGGGCTTATCTTGATATGCCTCATCCAATACTTGCGTCTTAACCGGCGCATCCGGTTTATTGATCACCGGAGTTGCTTGTATGGGATCTTTTACTTTAAACGATTCCGCGCTTCTTGGTTCATCGGGTACCGGAGGGTACTTGGGCGCTTCTTGCATGGATGCAATCGGTTTGACCGGAGCTTCAACGTCTTTCTTAATTCTATCTTCATTAATCGTCGGCATGAAAGAAGGGGATACCGGATTTTTTACAGCCGGAGCTCCCATGTATGGCGTCGAATTATCATCCGAACCTTCTTTCCATTTGATAAAAATAAATGCAACAACAATTAACAGCATCGCCGCCAAAAAGATAAACAATAATATTTGCGATCCCGGTGACATGTTTGGAAACCATGCTTTTAATTTCGCAATCATGCTCGACGGCCAAGAAGTTTTTTCTTGATCTTGATCATCCTCGTTGGAGTCATCATCCGTTATTGCGGATGCAAATCTGGAATCCCAGTTTGCCATCAGGGCTTTGTCCGAGTCAGAAATATTTACATCTTGCGCAAGATCTTGTTCTTGGCTGTTCGCAGCACTGCCGTCGCCGGCTTCTTGCGACAAAGCTCTCATATAAGTTTCGTGCTTTTTCAGTGTGTCATTGGCTAAGGTGCTCCTTTCCGCTGCCGGTATGGCCAAAAGTTGTGCTAACGATTGTTTGTATCTTTCAGGTCTTTGTTTCAAGTTCAAGCATTGTTGATTGGATTCGTTCGGCACCGTCCAGCCATCACTCCATAGTTCCATGGCCTTGGCGATTCTTTCTTGCCCCTCCGGAACTGATGCGATCACTCCCATGGTGACGGTTTCATACATGTTGCGCCACCAGCTGGCCAAGGGCATTCGTACTCCGTTGCAGGGGATCATATCCAGCAACCCGGTTCGCATCATTTCATATGATTTGGCATCGCCTTGGGTTTTTTGAAAACGTTCATTTCCGCGCGCGAAATATTCCAAAGCATCCATATTGGCAAAATGCCAGTAAACATCATCCGTTTCGCTCGGATTCATATTCTGAAAAGTATACGCCGCCCTGTTTTCCGAATAAGTCAGAGGCCTGATAGTGTCGTCCGCAATGGCTCGCATCTCCAAATTCCAGTTTGCCGGCATAAACGGCACAATGGCTTCTATGGTTCCGGCGCCAATGGCTCCGCTCCAACCGCTTGCCGTACTGATAAAAAACGGTAAAACTTGTTCCGTAATCGGTTGGTTCAGTCTTATATCAACTATAGCTACAGCATCCTTGCTAAGATTAATCGTAAACACCCCGGCATCCTCCGCGTATTGTGAATCATGCAATTCGATTTTTGAAACCGCTTTTACCGGAACCTCCAAGCCGTTAACAAACACACTCAAGACTTTTGCTTGATGAGAATTATGTCGTTGCAGCGGTACGGCTAAAGTCAAAGATTGAGCGCTTCCCAAATTGTATAATTTGGCCGCAATTTGCACGGGTATAAAGCCGGCGCTTTTACCGGGTTCATTCATTTGATCGAATCTGTACGTAACCCTCAAATCACGCATTTCCACTTCGGCCGGATTCGTTATGCCGGGCAAGCCGATGGCCGCCGTATCGGGCATCATGGCTTTGGCTGTTACGGGCAGGGTAAGGGCAACTGCCAAAATCGCTAAAATTAGACGTTTCATATATATATCTATGGTTAAGCATCGTTTCCGATATTTACGCAGATAACCGCTGATTTGTAAAGTCTGACGATTTTGTTTTTCAAGCAAAAAACGCCTCAAGGCGTTTTAATATTTTTTAAACTTCGGGCTGAACCTCTGTTTCCGGCGGATCCGGCCACAGGTTTAACTCGCGCATTGTTTTATCAGCCAAATCCTCGGCATCATCAATATCCAAAGATTCATCAATTATCAGATAATTGATCATTGCCGCTCGGCACTCGATTTTTGATTTAATCTCTCCCCTGTCATCGTAACAAAGCTTTTTTAACTCTTCTTGCATATGGAATAATTATAACATACTAACTCAATAGCTGTAATATCGTAAAGTTGTAACGTCGTAACGTAAAACGTCGTAACGTAAATTGTCTGAACCTTGATTTCGAACCGATTACCAACCTAATTTACTTGATTGCACAGAACCGTTGCCAAGTTCATCAAGTCTAAAGTTCTTCAAGAGTTACTTAAGCCTCTCTTTACCTGTCCCGCGAAGCCGTTGAGGCGTAGTGGGATGAACTTTAGACTTTCAACTTGATAAACTCTTGATGAACTTGTTACTTTAGACTTGAGGAACTCATCCGGTAATCAAGACACGTCGTTCGCGAACCACGTCGGTCGCGACCGAGCGTGGCGAACGACAGTGTCAAGTTAATATGAGTGTGAATCTGAACGGTAATCAAGGTTCAGACAGTATGGTTGTAATCAAGTTAATAAGAGCGTGGATCAAGTTAATCAAGGTTCAGACTAGTAGCTGGCAGCTAGTAGCTAGTAGCTGTTTTTAAATGGATTACATTCGGCACCGGCGCCGAAGTTATTTCGATATTAATTTTTTTATCCGCGTATGAAAGCCCGGTCGAACCGCCCCCATCCAAATTAACCGCTATGGAAAATTCTTCCGGCTGCACGGTCAGCCAATTGGCAATCTCAAATAACGATATTATTCCGCTTTCCGTAATAACAATATATGGAATACCCTTTTTATCTTGCGCCAAGATTGTTCTGCGCGCGTATTTTTTCGTATCGCTGTCCACCAGTATTTTTCCGTCCGCTATCAAAGTCGGATAACTTAAAAACGCCGCACTGTCTTTTGTCGGAGTTTTTTGAAAGCTTGCCGGCAGATAATGCAAACTCAAAAGTCCGTTTCGTATTTGCACCAAGCCCGTATAACCCGATCCGTTTTTTTGATTATCCCTATCCGGCCAAGCGATTCGCGATTCATCCGCATCTCGCGGTTTATAAAAACCGGTCGGCCGCATTTCTTCATCAAAATACGAACCGTTAATAACCAAATCGGCTCCCAGCTCTTGTCTCCAAGCCATAACTGTCTTGGGCGCTCCTTGATCTTCAGCCGTTTCCCAAATAAATTTGTCTTTTTCCAATTTGATCACTATCAAATTAACCGTTCTTCCATTTTCGTATTTTACGGTTCTTCTTTGCATAAAATCCGAAAGCGGAGCAACTGACGTATTTGCTGACTCCGGAATCGTATTTACTGATTGCGGGAATTGTTTTGGCGTCTCATCTGTTGGCGCCGCACAACCTGATCCGTAAAATGTCGTGATTAATAATAAGCATGCGGCAAATACAACCAAAGTCTTGCGGCCGATCAGCTGTTTCTTTTTGGCAATAAAATATCTCATATTCGAATTTACAGCATAGCGTAATTTTTCAATTTTGCGAATAGGTTGACTTTTAGCTAAAAAATCGATAGCATACATCGGTTGGGAGAGATGCCAGAGTGGTCGAATGGGCCGCACTCGAAATGCGGTGTACCGGTAACGGTACCTAGGGTTCGAATCCCTATCTCTCCGCCATCCGACGCGCTTCGCTTGCTCGTGGCTTCACCATGGTAAGTGAAGGGCGGCGAATGTCTTGAGCGAAACGAAGTGCAGTCAAAAGACTCATTACACTTTCGATCCGGACATTTGCTTACGAATGAGCTCTTTTTTATTTTCCAATACTCCGTTTTTTTTACAGATACCCCATCAATGCTATAATTGATTGTCTAAACAAGGCATCATTATATTTTTTATGTTGATTATTTGGATATTGATTTTTATCGTATCATTGGCCGCTTTGGTGAAAGGTTCGGATTGGCTCATCGAGAGCGCCGAAAAAATCGGTCTTTCACTGGGGCTTTCGCCGTTTATTATCGGTGTAACCATTGTCGGCATGGGCACATCTTTCCCGGAATTGATTTCTTCATTGGTTGCGGTTTTAAAGGGTGTCACCGATGTTGTGGCCGCCAATGCCATCGGTTCAAATATCGCCAACATCTTATTGATAGTCGGTGTCAGTTCTGTAATTGCCAAACGTCTTTCCGTCAGTAAAAATCTCATAGATCTGGATTTACCTCTGCTTGCCATTTGTACAGCCATCTTACTGGTTGTGGTTGCCGATATGCGCATTACCTTGGGTGAATCCATCTTAATGCTATTGTCATACGGAGCATATTTGCTGTATACGATTTATGATAAAGAGAGCGATGAGGAGTCATCGGATGCCGATAAAAGCAAAACCGCATCGCGATCTCTAAAGGAAGGCAAACCGCCTCGTCCCAAATTACTGTTTCAGGATTTTTTCAAATTGGGATTAGGCTTGGTGGGTTTGGTTTTGGGAGCCAAATATTTGATAGATGCGTTGATAGAAATATCTTCAACTTTAAATATCGGTACGGGTGTCATAGCCATAACCGCAGTCGCTGTTGGCACCTCACTCCCCGAGCTTTTGGTTTCCGCAAAAGCCGCAATGCAAAAAAAATCCGAGGTTGCTTTGGGCAATATCTTCGGATCAAACATTTTTAACGCTTTGGTGGTAACCGGCATCCCGGGTTTATTCGGTACATTGCATTTAAGCAACGAAATCTACTACATAGGCGTTCCCATGTTGATTATTTCAACTCTATTGTTCGTCATTTCCGGCATTTCCCGCCGTATTCATATGTGGGAAGGCACTTTTTTCTTTGCTTTATACATCCTCTTCATGGCCAAATTGTTTAATTGGTTTTAGAAAATAAAAAATCGACCGCTAAGCCCGGTCGATTAAGAACGTTGCTCCAAAGCCTTGGCAATCGCCTTGCTGGTCTCGGGATCCGGATCCAGATTATCCAGATACTCGATACCGTGCCTTCTGGCTTCGCGCACGATCTTTTCATTGATCGCACGCCATTGATCAACGTCGGCAAGGTCAACATCTTCCGTAAAATGCAGAACCGTAGATGAGGGCAATGTCGCCTTGCTGTCATAAAGATCAAGGTATTCGCGGAAAACCCTTCCGCGTTTTTTGTCTTTTTCGTTTCGAATTACATAAAAGATCCAAGGTTCAACCATCTTTCTTCTCCTTTTGTTTTTTGACGGGTTTTGTTTATATCATGTATTTGTATATTGGTCAACCGCAAGCAAAAATAAAAAATACCATGGCATGAGCCAAGGCCGGTAAACAAAATCCCCCTTGATTTTATCAAGGGGGATGGTGCACGCACCTGGACTCGAACCAGGGACCTTCACAATGTCAATGTGACACTCTAACCAGCTGAGCTATGCGTGCTTGTTTATTGCTTGCTGAAGTATAGAAAATATTTGATAAGTTGTAAAGATCCGGTTTAGATCTGGACAAAAAAGTTATTATCTTGCATAATAACCGCGGTTTTTACGTCGAATTGCCTTTAAGGAGGTCTCTCATGATCGATTTTACCGCCAAAAACCAAGGTCTGCCCACGGATCGCTCCTTTCGCGAACTCATCGAAGAATTACGTAGATATGATGCGCGTCAGGCATTGGAGCCGGATCCTTTTCCCAACGATTCAAGCATCGGTCTCGATATTTGTTTCGTTGACGGCCTCTCTCAAGAACGGGATTCATAGTCCGTGCTTCCCAATTCATCTCATCGCGCCGGCAAAGAATCGGCGCCTCAAGCTCCTTCTTCAGCCATTCGTTCGCTGGGAATAATCGGTCTGCGGCTAATCTACCTCACGGCTCGCGACAAAGTCATTTCCCGCATCTTGTCTCTCACCGGTCACTCCCGCACAACCCGCTAGCTCTCTTTCCTCCTCCTTTTTACAGCCTTCTTGCCTCGGGCTGTTTTTTCATCCCCATCCTCCATTCCGCATCCCGCACTCATCATTCTTTATTACTAACTATTTTATCAGCGTAATTAATAATTCAAACGAATACTGCTCACCTTATTCTTTATTCTTTATTATTTATTATTTATTATTTATTAATTATTTATTTATTCGTTGATTCTCTTATTGAGTTCATCCAAAATATCCGTTACTCCCAAATAACAATTTTCTCCGTCCCACAGCATAGGCACTCCCATCTGATGCACCGGAACCTCGCAATATTGCACTCTTGCGAAAAATTCCCTGTATCTTTCGTCATTCCCGTAAGATTCTTTGGAGATGATGTTTAGTTGTTTATTCATCCCCGCTTTTTCAATCTCATATTTTACTTTCACGCAATGCGAGCATCCTTCCGCCCAATACAAAATCAACGCTCCATCCGCGGTTTCATCCACCAAACTCTCTTTCGTAATCTTCTCCGCATCTCCGGCCTGCGATAAGTCAGCATCAGCCGCAGGATCACAACCCGCTGCTATAATTGTCAGACATGCAAGGGATAATAAAAATAATAATTTCATAGGTAAGTACTTAATATTAATTACGACTTGATTAACCATTCGTAATTCGCGCAGATTCGTCCCGCAACAATTATTTAATATATTTAATGTATGCGGGATCCCGCCAAGGGCGGTGATAATTCGTACCGTAATGGGTCGCCAGCGCAGCCAGTAAAAAGAATTGAATCGCAAGGTCATTCTTAAAGTAAGGCAAATCCACCATCCCATGCACCAAGATTACAGCTAAAGGAACCAACCAAATTAAATCCTCTGCATTCTTTCGGCGTTCGACATTCGACGTTCGACATTTGACTGCAATTACCCAAGCCCCAATCAACCACAAAAAAGCAATCAGTCCCGGTAAGCCGGTCTCAATCCAAAGCATGAGAAAAATATTATGCGGATGCGGAAAAACTTCCATCCAAGTCGCTTGGTGATAGGGGAGAATTGCCGTCTTATAACTTCTTAAACCCGTTCCAAAAAACGCATTATCTTTTATCAGCTCCCATGATTCTTGCCAAATAATCACGCGCACCGAGCTCGACCATTTTTTAGTGGATGCCAAACTATCCTCAATCGTCGAGGGATGCAATTCGGTTCCATAAATCTGCCAAGCAACCAAACCCGCTCCCAAAATCCCAAGCACCGTCAAAATAATCCCAATCACCCTCGTCTTTTTATACATGATAAGCGTAAGCACAACCCCAACCCCAAAAGCCAATATCCCCCCCATCGACTTCGCCAACACCACCCCAATCCCTGCACATAAAGTCGCAAGTAAAAATAAAATCGATTTACTATTCGTAATTCGCCCAGATTCACAGCCTAAGGCTGATCCGCCTAAGGCGGAGTAATTCGTACCGTCCATCAGCTTGATTAAGCTGACAATCCCAAACGGGACAATAAACAACGAAAGCCCATTTGGATATCCAAAAACTCCCGTCGCCCTCCTGCCGATCTCATCATCCCACGGCGAAGGGATCCCCCATCCGGTAAAATATTGAAAGATCGCATAAACTCCAAGCAGGATGGTTACTATAGCAACGCTTGTAAGCAACCCCCTTGTCAAAGAGGGATATCCGTCGCCATGCGACGGATTGGGGGATTCCCGAGCCAAAGTATCCAAAAGTACCACAAACACCATCACCGGCTCCAACACAAAAGCCCTCCAATGCCCAAACGCCGCCCAACTATCCTCCGCCACAAACACAGCAACCAACGTCACCGCCAGCCAAACAACAAGAGGCCAAAACCATCCACCAAGCGAACTACGAATTGCGAACCACGAGCTTCGAACACCAACCATCCAACCCCGTTTGACGTTTGATCCCTCCTTTCGCGAAAGGAGGGATGACGTTTGACGTTTGACGATAGTAAGCAACCGAGTCACTATCAAAGCCAGTACGTAGACCTCCAGCAAAGTCGTAGGCAACGGCCCAATATTAAATCTCACCACATATAAAGGTAGTGCCAGCGGCAAAAGGATAATCAGCCAATTCAATATTTTGTTCATCATCAATTGTAGTGTAGTTAATATTTACTAAATACACAACTAACCGTTTAACGTTAGACGTTTGACGTTAGACGTTTAACGTTAGACAATGTGGTCATGAAACGTCTCCTAAAATGGCTTTTAGCTCTAGCCGGCTTCGCTATTTTGTTTTGCGCCTCCGCCAACCTCTGGGTCTGGGTGGTTTCTCGTGGCTCGATTGTTAAAACAACTGAAGCCAAACCGGCTGATGCTGTCATAATTCTCGGCGCTTACGTCCGCCCTGATGGAGTATTGTCTTATATTCTGCAAGACCGTCTGGATACGGGGCTTAATATTTACAACAGGGGATTGGCGCCAAAGATAATCGTTACCGGCGATCACGGCCAAAAAAATTATAACGAAGTTCAAGCCATGAAAGATTATCTCTTGGATCACGGAGTTCCGGCCGAGAATATCTTTATGGATCACGCCGGCTTCGACACTTACGACAGCCTTTACCGCGCTCGTGGTATCTTTCAAGTAAAATCCGCCATAATCGCCACACAAAATTTTCATCTCCCCCGCGCCCTCTACATAGCCGATCGCTTGGGTTTGCAGGTGCAAGGTGTCGAGACCCGCTTGGTTTATCCTTGGTGGTATCGCTCGGCTTTAAGGGATAGAGCGGCTCAAGTTAAAGCCTATATTGATGTGGAGATTTTTCGTTCCAAGCCCCGTTTTTTGGGTGAGGTTATACCCATCAATGGCGATGGCCGCGTAACACAAGATTGAAAAAAGCCTCATTTAAGGGATTTTTATCACTAGGCTGTCATATTTGCGCATATTCTCGGTTTTGTTTAAAGTGATAATAAATACTTAATTTGTTTCTATGCGAAATTTTTTCAAACAATCATTTTCCTTTGGGATGATCCCTGTCATGCTGGGCTTAATCCTATTAGCCGCCGGTTGCGCCAAACCGGTTGGTCCCATAGCTCAAGATCAAAGCTTAATTCTCGAATACGCCAATACGGATCAGGGCTATTCTTTAACATATGACGCTTCCACCGTTTCTTTAAGCGTGGATGTCAACGAAGATTTAATCGAATCACCCAACTTTTCTTTCTCCGAAGGAGGCAGTGCTCGTGTTCAAGTTTATCTTAACCCGGATCAATTAGCTCCTCGTGATTGGCTCGATGCCCAATATCAAGAGTATGCGGGCGGTTGGTACGGCGAGTATGCCGATGTTTCAATCAACGGACGACAAGCCGGCTTGGCTACCGTATCCAACGAGTGTTTTATTCAATACGCCATTATTCCCAAAGATGATTTGCTGTACACCGTTCATGCGGAAATTTGTTCAGATAATTTGAACGAAGCCTCAAATGCGGAAACCGAAAAATCCGCTTCCATCAAAGCGTATAAAGATATTCTAAACAGCTTGATAATCAATTAAACGTTTTCAATCGGTTGAGGGCCTTTGCGGAAATCCAGTATTTCTTTAATCGTTTCTCGGGAAATGGCTCCGGTTGTTAAAATCAAAATCGCGTAAATCAACATTCCCGCAACAACCGGAATCGGCAGCCAAAGATCCTTAATCGGCAATATGGCCAAACCCATTACGGCTGAACAGAAAAATATTTTTACTATGGTTTTTACGGCGATTATGTTTTGCGCTGATCTGTAAGCAAACCAAGTCGCGGCCAATGCCACAGCTCCTTCCGAAAAAACCGTCAGCCAAGCCGCCGCCCACATTCCGTATTCGGGAATAAAAATTATATACAAAATTACAGTCATGATTGCTACGATTATATAAGCCGGAATCATGGCTTTTTGTTTATTGATGGCAACAACCACATGTGATGATATGGTTCCAAAATAAATCATGGCCGTGGCCAAAGCCAATATTTTCAGTATTCCTCCCGATTCGGCAAAATCTTCTCCCGAGATAAAAACCATGGCCTCTGTGCCTATCGCCAAGATGCCGGCCAAAAGCGGAAAGGCAAACAACATCATCGCCGAATATGATTGCCTCAGCAAATTGGAAAACTGTTCTGTATTTTTCTTGGCCCAAGCATGCGCCATAAGCGGTAACATGATGCCCGCCAACATAAATGGAAAAGTAATCAATATCTCCAAGACTCGGTAAGCCGCGCTGTAAATACCAACTTCATTGGGAGTTCTGACCAATGAGAGAATAAAAGCATCCGATTTAAAATACAATAAATTAAAAAATATGGAGATTCCAATCGGCCAAGATCTTTGCAAAAGCTCTTTCCAAAAAGCCGGATCCCAATTCCAGGCAAAGCTCGCGTATTTGCGCGCCGCCAGCCAGTTAATCAATAAATTGATTACGCTTCCCAATGACACAAAAGTGACTATTGTCATCAACCCGGAATTCCAGAGCATTGCAAGTAACAATCCCAGCAATAAAACGGCTCTGCCCGCCACTTCGGAAATGGCCACTATGTGCATTTTTAAATGTCTTTGCTGCACGCCAATTACAACTTGGTTCAAGGTTGCCGCAAAAAAACTGATCCAAAGCGCAAACATGATCAACTTAACTTCAAAAGCATAGGGGAACAGTAGTCCGATAAACGGCGCAATTCCCAAAAGCACAAAACTGGTTACAATCCTGAATGTCATGGTCGCGCTCACAGCCCTGCGCTCATATTTTTCATCTCCCTTATGTTCGCCCAGCATTTGCACTATCATCACGTTGATTCCCAAATCCAGCATGATGGCAAAGATTTGAAAAAAAGCATTGGCTGTGGAATAATATCCAAAGCCAAGCTGGCCCAAATATCGGGTCATTAGCGCGATGATTATCATCCCGAATATCGTGGAGATAATCTTGCCCAATGCTTGCGCGCCCGTATTCCAGGCAATTACCTTGGTTGTGCTCATGTCTGGCATTTTCCCATAAATTGGCATTTTAGTCTAAACTTATGACAGACATCACTCCTCAAACCGAAGCCGATCGCATAGTTGCCCGCGGCCGCGAAGAACGCGCCTCCAAAGTGGCTCAAGGCCTTAAGCCTTCCGAAGAAATTCCCAAAATGAGCCTTACCCCTCCGACTCGGCAAGAAACTCGAGAGCAATATCTTCGTCGTTGCGAGGAGCATAGGATAAACAGTAATTTTAAAGATTCGGATAAATAATCAACCTGAAACAGTTTCCGTTTATATTGCGTATTAACTTATACAGTCTGGCCTGTACCCGCGGAAACAAGCGTCTGTTTGCGGTAATCCCGCAAACAACCGCAAGGCTCGGCACGCGCTTGCTCCAAGGGGCGGGCTGCGGCTGTAAAAAATCGGCATCAAACCGAATTTTTTTTATATAACACATTTTTTAAGGACGAACGGATGCCTGCATACTATATTTTGCCTAAAAATAAACAAAAAATAACTTTTACACATTGACCAAGCCTTGTTTCGTCTGTACTATTCAATATATATTAACGCTGAAGTGTAAAATCAGTGTTCAATCAAAAACACATATGTATTGTCAAAAAAGGAGGAAGAATATCTTTTGGCGTTTGTCCGCCGGCATGCTTTGTTTGTTGTCGGCAACGCTATTTTTATTTACACATACGAGGCCCGCACAAGCCGCCACTATCGTTCAATCATCCACCGTTAACCTAACAGCCGGCGAGTCAAAAACCATTTTTGTCTCCATCGAAAATAAAACCAATTATACCTGGTATGGCGGTCTCGCTAAAACCTCTCTTTATCTTTACGGCGATACAACCATTTTTAAACATTCAAGTTGGCCTAAAAATGATTTGGCCGCAACAATCAATCAGCAATCCGTGGCTCCCGGTCAGGTCGCAACTGCAAGTTTTCAAGTAACTGCTCCCAAAACACCAGGCACTTACTCCGAAAGATTTTTACTTGGTGATGGCAAAACTTGGCACAATCTTACAGTCATCAAAATAACTTTCGTTGTTTCAGCTCCTTCCTCATCAACCGGCGGGTCATCAAATGGTCAAACTACATCATTGTCCGCCATGCCTACAACTCCGTCGCCTGCCGCCTCTGCGGGAATTGCCAATACCAAGCATTATCTGGCCGAGGTCATCGATAAAGGCGGTGCCGAATGGCAAGTCAATCCTGGCCAGCATTTTATAGTCAACGTTAAAATCAAAAATCGTGCCGAGCGCACTTGGCAACGCGAGGGTTACGGCGCTGTTGCCATCTTAAACAATCAAGAAAAAAGCCCTTTTTGGGACGGCTCTTGGATCGGCAACCGTTTGTCGGCAATGCAAAACGAGTCTTCCGTTTCCGGCGGGCAAACAGCTACGTTCAGCATTCAATTGCGTGCTCCCAATGCACCCGGTTTGTACAACGAAACATTCGAAATGTATGTCGACGGCATCAGCCGTATTTCCGGCTCTTCTTTTACACTTCCCATCCGCGTCCGCATGCCCGATGAATATGTTTTAAATAACAATAACGGCAACAGCGCCGATCCCGCGGTTTCGTCCGGCAGTTACAGCGGTAAAATATTATTGGAGCCTCGCGGTCCATTCGCTGTTACCGGCGGATCCACTCTTTCATTAAGTTACGGCATTAAAAATATCGGTACAGCAGTTTGGAATAATCAGGCGATTAAACTCAAAGAAATTTCTCCCAGTTTAAGCGGCAATCTGTCCAACGTTAAAGATACTTCTTGGCCATCTCCAACAGTCGCCGTTCAAAAATCCGCCGTTACCGAACCCGGCCATTTGCAAATAGTCAGCTTTAATATCAAATCACCGGCCAAATCCGGCCAATACAATGTTCGTTTTGCGGTCGAAGCGGATGGCAACGAAGTTGAATATTTCAACATCCCTGTCACGGTTACCGCCGACGGCTACATCGAGCCCGCTCCGGCCCCTCCCTCATACCCATCTCCTTCCACTCCGGTCAACAATGCCAACCTTCCCGCCGAACCCATTATCCGCGTCGGTCTTTATGCCACAACCGATGACACGCTTATGGTCGCCGGTGTTTCCACGGGCTTCAATCTAACACAAAACGGCCAAGTTATCTGCTCCTTCAATCGCGGTGAAGAAGCTAAAGTTGTTTTCGATCGTATCAATAAAGTATATAAAGCATCAGGCCCGCGCTGTCAGTCACAGTCCACGCAATTTTACGTGGCTGTCGCTCCGGATGGCATTTCTCCTCTCGAAGTCACGGATTTCTCCCGCCCCGTTTCTTGGCTTCCGGGCGCCAACGATAACAAATTCCGCGGTAAATTGGAATTGCGCTTCACCCCGGCCACCGATAAAGTTTGGCTCATTAACGAGCTTCCCATTGAGTGGTATTTAAAAGGCATCGCCGAAACTTCCGAGCTCTCTCCCATCGAATTTCACAAAACATTGCTCATCGCCGCTCGCACTTATGCCATGTATCACATCGAGCGCAATACCAAACATGCCAATGAGTTTTACACCGTGGATGCCAAATACGATCAGGTCTATCGCGGCTACGGTCAAGAGGCGCGCTCACCCACAATAGTCCGCGCTATCGATGAAACTCGCGGTATCGTGGTCTCCTACGAAAATAAAATCGCCATCACCCCTTATTTCTCGCGTTCCGATGGCCGTACGCGCGATTGGAGCGAGGTTTGGTACGGTTCCGTCGCTTGGTGCAAAGGCGTCTCCGTCCCTCAAGACGCCGGCAAAACTCTCTGGGGCCACGGAGTCGGCATGTCAGCCTCCGGAGCACTCGCCATGGCCGCCAAAGAGGGTAAAAATTACGAATACATCCTCAAATATTTTTACACCGGCATAGATCTCAAACCTTGGTACAGATAAAAATAAACACCGGTCATGGCCGGTGTTTTTGTATTATTACTGTACCGCTTGTTTATAGTATGCCGGTTCTTCATCTTCCGTAATCTCTTGTTCGTGGGTTCTTTGGTCTCTCTCGCAGAGTTGTAAAATTATCTTAGCCGCCTCCTTGGGATTGGGAACATCTTCAAAAGTAAATCTATGTGTTCCGCCCGCGGTCTGCGCGTACACCATGCCATAATCAAACATGTGGCGCAAAAATCCATGCAGCTCCGAGGTAACATCTTGTACGCGGTATAAACGTACTTCCGAGCGTACTCGGGTGAATAATCCCGTATGCTCGATATTGATTATACGTCTCGTGGTTAAAATCCAAATATCCAGCCAATAATCCAAAAATTGCTGAAAGATAAACAACAAGGCGAATAAGACAAATGCGGAAACAAACAAAACAAAAACCGTCATGCCCGCCTCGGAACCGAAAAAATCCGCACTCATTCCGCGGATTAACAAATAAACGCTGATAGGAATGATAAAAGTGATGAATATGCCCAAATACAATCCAAACAAGGTTAAAGGATGCCGGCGGTAGATTTTGATCAGTTTTTCATCGGGTAAAAGCCCGGGCAGTTGATTGATATCGATCATATGGTTTTAGACGACAAAAACCGATTCGTAAATCGGTTGCAAATCCAATCCGGATTGCAGGTTGATTTGGCTTAAAAACATAAGCGTTCCCAGCACCGTTAAGGTTGCCACGCCCATGAACACGATAATGCTCCATTTTGTAACCGGGTGTTTAATTCCGAATTTAAGCATTTGCATTATGCTTAACCCGGCAAAAATCAAAAACACGGCTACGGCTATAAGCCAAATTATGACAATGAATGCTATTGGTATCATTGGGTAATTATAGCATAAATAAAAAGCCCGCAATATGCGGTGCTTTTATTCCACTCCCTCCGGCACTTCTTTGCCCAAATGTTCAAAAGCTGATTTTGTGGCCATTCTTCCGCGAGGCGTTCGGCTGATCAGCCCTTCGCGGAGTAAAAACGGCTCGATAACATCTTCCAGTGTGGCGATATCCTCGCTCATCGATGCGGCCAAAGTGTTTAGGCCAACCGGCCCTCCGTTAAATTTTTCAATAATGGTCAATAAGGATCTTCTGTCCGTTTCATCCAGCCCGCGATGATCTATCATTAAAGATGTTAGAGCCGCATCAACGGTTTCCGGGCTCATTACTCCTTCCGCCCTTACTTGCGCAAAATCGCGCACTCGCCTTAACAACCGATTGGCAATGCGTGGCGTTCTGCGCGATCGTCCCGCAACCGAAGCCGCCGTCGGCTCGTCTATCGGGACGTTAAGCAAAGCCGCGCTCCGGGCGACAATGGCCGACATTTCTTCGGGTCCGTAAAAATCCAAATGAAAATGCGCACCGAATCTGTCGCGCAAAGGCGCGCTTATCAAGCTCAATCTCGTTGTGGCTCCAATGATTGTAAATCTTCTCAGATCAAGTCTCAATGTCCTTGCCGCGGGTCCTTTTCCAATAACAATATCCAAAGCAAAGTCCTCCATGGCCGGATACAAAACTTCTTCGATGCTTCTGTTTAACCTGTGTATCTCATCAATAAACAAAATATCTCCTTCTTCCAAATTGGTTAAAATGGCCGCCAAATCGCCGACTCTTTCCAAAGCGGGTCCGCTGGTTACTTTGATTTCCGCTTCCATTTCATGTGCGATAACATGTGCCAATGTCGTCTTCCCCAATCCGGGCGGTCCATAAAGCAAAACATGCTCGCAAGGCTCGTTTCTGCCTTTTGCGGCTTCCAGCAAGATGCTCAAATTATCTTTTATTGAAGGCTGGCCAACAAATTCTTTCAGCAACTTGGGCCTCAAACTAAGCTCCACCCGCTCTTCGTCGTTAATAATCTCGGGCATTGTTAAAAACTCCTCTTCCATAGTTTTTCGAGCTTATCATACCCTCACGCAAGCTTCCAGCTACCAGCCTCTAGCCACTAGCCAAACCAACTACGGTTTGTCATTTCTGCGCCTCAGGCGCATCGGATGTGAGAAATCTCCACCGTTATCACCGGCCAAGTAACATTTTGTCATTTCGAATCGGATGTGAGAAATCTCCACTGTTATCACCGACCAAGTAACATTTTGTCATTTCGAACGAAGGTGAGAAATCTCCACTGTTATTCCCAACCAAATAACAATTTGTCATTTCGAACGAAGGTGAGAAATCTCCACTGTTATCACCGACTTAAGTTTTACAAGCGAAGATTTCTCGCCTTCGTTCTACGCCTGAGGCTGATGCGCCTGAGGAGCAGAAATGACAAAAGGGTTTAATACGAAATTCGAGGTTCGTGGTTCAAGTTGGTTACGGCAGATCCTCCCCCCGCCCGCCTCGCAAGCTAGAGCGTTGCGGGCAGGCAACCTCCTTAATAAGGAGGTGCTCCGTGTAAGCTATTCCAGTTCCCAGATCCTAGTTCCTAGTTCCAAATTCGAGGTTCTTCGCCTGAAGCGAATTCATAGTTCGTAGTTCGTGATTCGACGTTCGACGTTCGACATTCGACGTTCATGGTTCGTAGTTCGTAATTCGCCGTTCGCCGTTTGACGTTTGACGTTTGACGTTCATGATCCATGGTTCGAATTTCTCGGTTCGATGTGTTATAATCTGAATTAATGCCTACCAATCCGTTTATTCGTCCACTGCCAAAAGTGGTGTCTCAATCAACCGCGGCTCCGGCCGTTTCTTCTTCTTCGGTTTCGCAAACCCCAAAAATATCCCGCGGTATGGATGGCGGTGAGCGCGCCAAAAGCATACAGGTCATAGCCAACGATATTCAAGCCCGCACCGCTCGCATCGAGCACTTGCGCATCATGTCTGAAAAGATGCAGCAAGCCGTAAAAAGTTCACCGCAAAAAAATTCTTCGCGCATCGCTTTTTTGGCCGGTCAATTAAATCAAGATTTTTAGAACTATGTACACACCCGAATCTTACAATCCCGTACAAGAATCCCAACTGTCTCCGGAGCTGATTTCTCTATGTGAAAAGGGTATGGCTGATATTAAATCGGCGCAAGAAAATTTTGACTATATCCTTTCCGCCCTGGATCGTAACGGAGTTAATGACGAGATACGTCCAGCCTACATGCAAATCATGCTGGTCGAGCAAGAGCTTGCCCGGCATGAAAAAGCTCTCAAAACATACATTTCTTGAGTAATGGTATAATTAAAATTAAACCGGCTTTAGGCCGGCTTTTCTGTTTGATAGGGAATTAATATCTTTAACAATTCTCCAAAAAGTAATGGCAGTGCACCTATTACCGCCGTACCCAATAAAATCCACAAGGGGATGGTTTCAAAGCCGAATTTATTATTTATAGCCGGCACATAAATTAAAATCAATAACCCCATGATCACACTTGAGTAAACAAATATAAACGCTTTGTTTTTAAAGAAACTTCCGATTTGTCCAAATAATCTTTTCTTGCTTCCGGCTGTCAGCACCAGCAATAAATTGGTCCAAACAATCAAGCTAAAAGCGACTGTGCGCGCCTGCGGGGCGGTACAGCCCAAATCCAAAGCGGTTTTATAAACAACAAAAGTAAGTACAAAAATCACCGCTCCGGATAAGCAGACGCGAATCAACTGCCTCAAAGTTATCAAAGGTTTTTTTTGATTGCGCGGCTTGCGTTTCATGATATCTTTTTCCGCCGGAATGCCCTCAAACACCAAAGAACAAGTCGGATCTATAATCAATTCCAATAAAACAATGTGTATGGGAGTAAGCAAAATCGGCAAACCCGAAAGAGGAATCAATAAGGCTGTTAAAATGATATAAACATGAACAATAAAAATATAACTCACGGCTTTTTGGATGTTGTCGAATATCCTTCGTCCGTCTCCCACGGCCTGTACGACCGTAATCAATCGGTCATCCAATAAAGTGATATCGGCCGCCTCTCTGGCAACGTTTGTTCCTCTTTTTCCCATGGCAATGCCGATATCCGCATCCTTTAACGATGGAGCATCATTCACTCCGTCTCCAATCATTGCGGTTACTTCGCCTCTGTTTTTTAAGGCGGTTATTATTTTTAATTTTTGCTCGGGATTTATGCGCGCAAAAACATGGATTGTTTCCATGGCTTTTATCAGTTCATTTTCCGTCATCGCGTCCACTTCAGATCCGGTAATAGCTCCCCGGCTCGTTGAGATTCCGACGGATTTTGCGATATGTAATGCCGTTTGCGGATGGTCTCCGGTTATCATGCGCACTCGTATTCCGGCTTGTCTGGCTATTGTTACCGCCTTCTTGGCATCTTCTCTGGGCGGATCTCTGAATCCCAGCAAGGAAACAAATTCAAAATCATTAATTTTAACAAGTCCTTGAGGCAAGTTTTTATCTTTTAGTGTTTTCTGCGCCGTGGCCAAAACCCTCAATCCTTTGCCGGCCATGGTATCGATCACTTGGATCAATCTGTTTTTTTCTTGCCTTGTCAATGAGCATCTTTCTATCACATTTTCTGCCGAACCCTTGATGGCTAAATGATTATTTTTCTGTATCAGCCACACCTGGCCCATAAATTTTAATTTATGATCAAAACCGTATTCGCGGATTAAATTAATTTTCGAAAATACTTTTTTCGGTATAAGACCGATTTTTTTGCCTGTCTCATGAATCGAGATATCCATCGAATCAAAAGGATTTGTTTGCGTGGCCAGCAGTGCGGTTTTTAATATGGTTTGCAGTTTATTTTTATCGGCGCTGATTTTATCTGCGGGGATTAATATGTTTTCCGCATATATCTCCTCCAGCTTCATTCTATTTTCGGTTAAAGTTCCGGTTTTATCCGTGCAAAGAGTGGTTATGTGCCCCAAAGTTTCAATGGCATTGATTTTTCTGACCAGAGTCTGTTTTCTTGTCAGCCTGTAAGCGCCAAGCGCCGCAAAAACCGTTAAAATCACCGGAATTTCTTCAGGTATAACCGAAATCGCCAAAGTCAATCCTTTTAATAAGCTGTCTATAATATCGTTGCTTGAGATATATACTATCGTCATTAGTAATACGCAGGCCAATGCTCCCACGATTCCGAATATTTTAATTATTTGTTTTATTTGTTTTTGCAGTGGAGTCGGAGTTTCCTCTATTTTTGCCAAAGATGTACCGATTTTTCCGTATTGAGTTTTCATGCCTATGGCGGTAACTTCAATCACAGCCTGACCGGAAATAACCAAAGTTCCTGCTAAAACCGTGCATTTATCATTTTTGCATTTGGTTTTTTCGCTCTGTTTATAAATCGCTCCGCTTTCTCCGGTTAACAAGGATTCATCCACCGTAAAATTGGATTCCGCTTTTATCACTCCGTCTCCCGCAATTCGGTCTCCTTCTTGGGCTATCAAATAATCACCGCGAACCAGATTATCACTCGTGATTGTTCTTATTTTGCCTTGACGGATTACTTTAATTTTCGGTGTTGAAAGATCTTTCAATGCTTCCAAGGCCTTATCGGTTTTACGTGCTTGATAAATATCGATTCCTATTATAACCATTACACCGGCTATCATGAGCCCGCTGTCCCACGTGCTTCCGATAATCAAATACAAAACGGCCGCTATTAAAAGTAATAACAGCATCGGTTCATCAATAATTTTGCGCAAATATAAAAATACGCTTTTACGTTCCTTTTCGTATAGTTGATTTGAGCCGTACCGGTTTCGGCTGTTTTCAGCTTGCGCTTCGGTTAATCCGGTGAAATCTTCATAAGCGATTGGCATTTATATATTTTATCAATAATATGCATTCAAGTCTAAGTTTATAAATATCAATACCTTCAGATACGGCAAAATCGATTTCAGTAAACATTTCTATTGATGTATAATCGTTTTATGTATAAAAAATGGTACACCGTGCTCGCACAATCTTACATTGTAATAATGGTAGTCTCTTTGGCCATAGGACTTTTTTTTCCTTGGTCAAAGCGGCTCGTTCCCTGGACAACCGTGATTTTACAAATAATATTTTTCATCTCCAGCCTGAAAATGCAACCCGAATTGGTTTTGGACGGATTTAAAGATTGGAAATATTTGGCTGCTGTCAATTTTTACATGATGATTTTATTGCCGGCGGTTGTTTGGCTTCTTGTCTTGTTTTTACCGCATGATTTGGGATTGGCTCTATTTCTCTTGGCTGCCATGCCCGCCGGTATGACAGCACCGTTGTTGGTCGAAGTGGCGGGCGGTAAGCAATCCACCGCCATGATTATTGTTGTAACAACTTCTCTCTTGGCTCCTTTCAGCATACCTCTGTTAACCAAGCTGTTTTATGGCGCATCGGTTGCGGTTGATGTTTTCGATATGTTTATCAAACTGATTTTGGTTATTTTTATTCCTTTTCTTTTGGCCTTGGTTGTTCGTCGTTTGTTCGCCAAAACAGTGGCGAAAATTAATCCCAAAACCAAACCCATCTCTCTTTATCTTTTGGGTTTATTGATCATCGCCGTAATTTCCGCGCAAGCTGAAAATATTTTCGCTTTATCTCACAATTGGTGGCGTTTAATAATCTTCATCGGCGGGTTATTATTATTTATGCTGATGATGCACTTTGCCGGCTATTACGGCTTTTGGTGGAAAACCCATTCCGAAAAAAATACAACATCAATCACGCTTACTTACATGAACTTTGTTTTGGCGATCTATCTGGCCGGCGAATTTTTTCCCACTCCCGAAGTTTTATTGCCTCTTGTACTTATCATTATCCCCTGGGCAACATTTTTACCCGCTTGGCAAAACATCTCAAACAAACTCAATAATCACGCAAAACACCCATCTCGCAAATCACGTCGAACCGGCCTTAACCTCTAAAACACATGTGCCGAATTCACAAATCAATTGCTCAACGTTTGCAAAGATTCAAATGCCCACAGATCTGATAACGACAAACCTAAAATGTTTTCTTTGATTTTCTCTTTAAGCAAAGATTTGTCATAATCAAGGGAATTAACAAGATTTTGGCGGTTAAAATCGTTGCTCCAATATTCGGTTGAGTTGCTGGTAGCTATCCATTCATTCGGCCAATTGGTTTTGGTCAACGATACCAATTCGGGCACCGCGTCCGAGCTTAAACGAACATTCAAATAATGTATATCCAAAAATTGCGCTTTTCCCGATAAATATCTTTCAATATTATACCTCGCAATCAATCCTTCGATATTAAACACCATTACGGTCGAAGTTAATATCAAGCTTCCCAAAAAAACAACTTTGGCCAATTGCGAATAATGAATTTTCAGTAAGGCGCCCAACGCTCCGGCTGTCAAAACCAAGGCTATTAACATGATGCAATACGCAGCCCAGAACCGCGACAAAGTTAAGCCGTACGCATCAATATAAATCGACAGCCGGCTTATTGCGGAGCTTAATATCACTCCGGTTTGTACTATTAGAGCCACTGATAAAATCCGTGTGGATTTTCCTCGCATGTTCGTTGCTCGATAAATGAACAAACAAATCGCAAATACCAAACCGGCCGCAAACAACAATTCAAAAAAACCGCTTCGTGCATAATCCGCGTATGTAATCCCTTGCGATTGAATCAATTCTTGTCCGCCAAAAAAATACGCAGCCTGAAAAATCGAAAATACGGCGAACAGAAGATTTAACATCACCAAAAAAACATCCAGAGTGGTTTGATTTATCCAGTTCCAAACATTGATGGCTTTATCTTGAACGGCTTTGTTTTTTCTTAAGATCATCGTCAGTCCCGAGGCAATAAAAAACAAAGCTATGATAAAGTCGCGCAAAAGCTCAACAATCCATTCGTCCGTAATCGCCGAACTGAAAAATGATTCAAAAGTTTTGGCAAATAAATCATCGGCCGAAGAAAATAATGCAGTGAATATAAACAAAAAGGGGATGGAGATACAAATTCCCAAAACTATTGAACCCAATTTTTTATCATTTTTTACCTTGGCGAGGTGAGTGTTCAATGCCCCATACGGCCAGAGCAATTCCATGATAAGCCGTCGCGGCCAAAAACTGATTACATCGTTAAAAGGTATTTTCGGCCTTGTGTACCAGTAGGCGAACATGGTCAAAGATCCCAGAGTGAGTAAAAAAGCCAAGGCTCTGGACACACCCCCCGCATATAATAAGTGAGTGGTAATACCCATGGCTGCCGGCACTAATAACAAAAACGCCCACTTATTTTTTTGGCTTTTTTCCAGATGCGCGATAAGTATCATACCGATCGCCAACACTAAAGAAAATAAAGCAAAGCCAAAGCCGAATGCATGATCCGGGATTAAAAAATGAAATGCGAACGTACACGCCAGCGCTATTCCCAATACCGCCAAGGCCGTATTGGTTTTGATATCCGGGCTTAATGCGTTTGATTCGGACATAATTTTTAATGTTAATGAATTTTTATCGCCTCTCGTTATAATGATATCGACGTTCAATTCCACTCTTCACTGTATACCCGATTAGCTTAAAAAGCCAATCCACTTCATAATTCATGATTTAAACAAAATGAATCCCGATTGCTCAAGATTCATTTATATATCCTTATTTGGTGAGTTCTTTTAAGGTCAAACTTTGATGAATTCTTGTGAATACTTTTTCCAGCCCTGTTTGCCCGGCGGTTAATTGACAGGCTGTACCGCTTATTCCTCCAAGCAAGTCTTGCGGAGGATTAACCATTTCCATGGTCACGGTATTTTCTCCGGGATTATTTCCGGAGTCAAAACCCAATATGTGTTTAAAAGCATATTGGATTCCTGTCAGTTCAAAAGTTCTCAAGCTTTTATATTTTTCATCGGCAGTATTGTCCGATTTGGGAATGGGGCATGTCATCGATGCTGTCAATTTGTTGTTTTCGTCATAAAATTCAACCCACCTGTGTCCAACGCCGGCATCTTCTTTGACTGTCCAGTCGGCCGGATATTGGAATGAGTAAACATCTCCCGAATAATCATTCCACTTCTCTTTATATTCGATGCTTTTGTAAATCTTATCAAATACTTCAGAAACATCATTTTGGTATTGGGAAAATATTTGCATGGCATTCCTTGGATCAAACATGTTGACGATTTCGTCTTCATGGTTAACTGTCGATACAATGATAGTATCCAAATATCGGTTGTTCATTTCCTGCTCCGGGTCACCATGCCAATACTTTACCGCAAAGGTCGATTCTTTGTTTTTGATCACCCTCTCTTTTTCGGTAATCTTATATCCCGGGTAACCGGTAGTGGGCGGCGGACTGACTATTGTTGCAACCGTACGTCCTTCTTTATCTTGCAATAACAGAGTCGCATAAGCCTCTTCGGTCGCGGGCCAAACAGCTGTCCAATCGGCGGGTAATTCCAGTGCGAATCCGTTGTACTCAAAATTTTTCCATTTCAGAGGCATGGGTATTGTTTGATTCGCCGGTTTTTCGTCTCGATTTATTGTCAGAGATGGTGCTGTACCGGATGCCGCGGTTAACTCGGATAATGTTTCGTCGTCTGCGGTTAATACTCTTAGTACTTCAGGCTGTTGCAGTGTATCTTTGCCAAGTAAAGCCTGAATCCCCTTGGTCACCAAGGGAATTTGAACTTTTTGTCCACCCGCAAATGACAACGAAGCCACAGCTAAGACTGAAATTATTATCGCCAATCCTCCAATAATATAAGTGTTTGCTTTATTCATAGATTTGTTGCTTTTATGATTATTGTTTTCAAAACGCCTTTTGTTGTTGTTTTATGACAAAATAACGTCATAACACCATTGACAAATCCGTTTAATTGGCTATAGTAAATGAAATTTCCAATAAGGAGGCTATTCGCGGACGGAAATCGTTTTGCAGTACATTAACAAAGGAGGGCACCATGAAGAATAGGCGCATGGAGTTGGGCGGTCAGATTAAATTGAGCAGGGTTGTAAAACCGGCCCCGCCTCAATTTACGGATTGGCTTGGCAAGGCCGCTGTAGACGGCAGCCGCTTTGCTCCCAACTTTCTGGAACTGCATCCCCGTGAAGTTTACAGAGCTATGCAGTTGCAGATGGATGCTTATAAAAGCTTATGCAGACAAAACACGGCCGTATGCAATGCCGTTATGTCCGCATTCCACTATTCTTTGGCTCAAACCATCCTGGTCAATCCCGACGAAGAAAGTTGGCTGACAAGAAAGGGCTTGCTCTCTTCCATCGAATCACAGAACCGCATGGTTCAAGCTCTTCTTGGCCTCATCGGCGATGACAGAAAAACTCTGCTTCGTCTATGTAAATACACGGATTTCGATCCGGTCGATTGGACATTCCACTACCAAGGTTCCATGGCTGTTGCGCGTTTCGCGCAAGCTGCTATCAGATGCGGAGTCAGTGTGCGTTTCGCTAACGCATATCACGACATCAATCGCAAAATCGATTTGTTTTGCGAACCGCCCTTTGATGGCAGTCCTACGCTGTGCGTGCAAGTAAAATCGCATGGCAATCGCCGCGGTTGTGAGTTTTCCATTCTGACTTCGGCTCCGGACAGAACCGCTCTCAGCCAAGAGGATTTCAGAATCCTAAACGGTGTCTGGAGAGGAGTGCAGAATTTTAACCAATGGTACAAGCGTGATTGGACGCCCGTGTTGGTTAGGGTCGGCTTTGTCGGCACGAGCATAACCCAGGTTTATGACGAGCAGCTCGAAAAGGATATCTCCGCTTTCTTCAAAGGACCGGCAATTTGCCGGCATGGTGAAAAACTTCACCCTTTTGACTGTTCGTTCTATTCAAAACACGCATGCGCATAAAGCATGCGTTTTTATATCCCAGGAAACCCCGTGTGAAGGTGCCTGCAGAAAGGTTAACTTTT
>JAEAMF010000161.1_pt1 | contig 116242 bp, 92 predicted proteins | sample 8958721 | NCBI WGS metagenome assembly JAEAMF01 (sample SAMN16933255, study PRJNA681124) | bioreactor sludge metagenome | isolation source: anaerobic bioreactor treating anionic surfactant - SDBS | place: India: Bengaluru | collected 2019-02-28
GAGCCGGGGCAGGAGCCGGGGCAGGAGCCGGGGCAGGAGCCGGGGCAGGAGCCGGAGCCGGGGCCGGGGCCGGGGCCGGGGCCGGGGCCGCTACCGGAATGGTCTCGGCCTGCCACGGGAAGTCCATCGACAACAGGCTGCCGACCTTGGCGCCGCTTGCGTTCACGAAATGGACTTTCAGATGGGGCGCGGCCAGGCTCGGCGTGCCCTCGAAGGTGAAGGTGAACAGCATGTTGTCGGCGAGATTGACGGCGCCGCCGCTGTAGCACAGGCGGCTGCTGTCCCCCTTCGCCTTGTCCTTGCCGGCGCAGCCGGAGGCATTCAGTTCCGCGCTCGACAGGGTCCAGTCGGCCCCTGTCGAACTGCGCATTGTCACGCTCCCGAAACTGCCGACCGTCTTGATGCCGAGGGCATCGATGGCGGTGGCGCCGGCCCAGCCGCCGGTGCGTCCGGCCGCATCGATCTCCAGCGTCAGCACATTGCCGGTAAAGGTCGAGGTGAACACGACGCCATCCTGCGTGATGACACCGGCAGAGGCATTGCTTGCGGCAACAATAAAGAGACTACCGAGGGCGCGACGGAAGAGGGCAGGCATAATCACTTTCAATAATTTGCTGAAGTTTTTGACGAATATGACGATTTGCATCATGTCATTACAAATTCGTCTAGTCAACAAATATTTGCTTGAATTGATGAGTAAATGCATCAACACAACAGCTTCGATCAGGCTCTTTTTACATCGTGAAATGCACATTCCGCCTGACGAAATTTGCAGCAAAGCCAGCGCCTTCCTTCATTCCCATTCTGAGAAATTTTATATCACATCATGAAACGTAACTTGTAAGTCATTGAAATAAAGCGATAAAAAAATCTTTTGATGTCTTATATAAGAGTTGTTGTGCTGCGCACAAACTGATCTATGATTTACCCAACGGATTCCTTCGCAACTTAGTCCTCAATCAGGAGAATCAGCATGGCAACTCGTGAACAACAGATCAGTGAACTCCAGCAAGACTGGGAAATCAACCCGCGCTGGAGAGGTGTGACGCGCAACTACACGGCCGAGGATGTGGTCCGCCTGCGCGGCTCGATCCAGATCGAGCACACCCTCGCCAAGCGCGGCGCCGAGAAGCTGTGGGACCTGGTCAACAACGAACCCTACGTGAATGCCCTGGGCGCCCTGACCGGCAACCAGGCCATGCAACAGGTGAAGGCGGGCCTGAAGGCGATCTACCTGTCGGGATGGCAGGTGGCAGGCGACGCCAACGTTGCCGGCGAAATGTATCCCGATCAATCGCTGTACCCGGCCAATTCGGTGCCGCTGGTGGTGCGCCGCATTAACAATACCTTCCAGCGCGCCGATCAGATCCAGTGGTCCGAGGGCAAGGACGACATCGACTACTTCGCGCCGATCGTGGCCGATGCCGAAGCCGGCTTCGGCGGCGTGCTGAACGCCTTCGAGCTGATGAAGGCCATGATCGATGCCGGCGCCGCCGGCGTGCACTTCGAGGACCAGCTGGCCTCGGTCAAGAAATGCGGCCACATGGGCGGCAAGGTGCTGGTGCCGAGCCGCGAAGCGGTCGAGAAGCTCAACGCCGCGCGCCTGGCGGCCGACGTGATGGGCACGCCGACCCTGGTCATCGCCCGCACCGACGCCGAAGCGGCCGACCTGCTCACCTCGGACGTCGATCCGATCGACCAGCCCTTCTGCACCGGCGAACGCACCGTGGAAGGCTTCTATCGCGTCAAGCCGGGCATCGAACAGGCCATCTCGCGCGGCCTGGCCTACGCGCCCTTCGCCGACCTCGTGTGGTGCGAGACCGGCAAGCCGGACCTGAACTTCGCCAAGCAGTTCGCCGAAGCCATCCATGCGAAATTCCCGGGCAAGATGCTCGCCTATAACTGCTCGCCTTCGTTCAACTGGAAGAAGAACCTGGACGACGCCACCATCGCCAAGTTCCAGAAAGAGCTGGGCGCAATGGGCTACAAGTTCCAGTTCATCACCCTGGCCGGCTTCCATGCCCTGAACTACAGCATGTTCAACCTGGCGCACGGCTATGCCCGCCGCGGCATGTCGGCCTTTGTCGAGCTGCAGGAAAACGAGTTCGCCGCCGCCGAAAAGGGCTTCACCGCCGTCAAGCACCAGCGCGAAGTCGGCACCGGTTACTTCGACGCCGTGACCCAGACCATCCAGCAGAACCAGAGCTCGACCACCGCGCTGCATGGCTCGACCGAGGACGAGCAGTTCTTCGACGAGAAGAAGGTCGCGTAAGCGCTTCCCGTACCACTTACCTCTAAGACTTGCCGCAGCGCCCGCGAGGGCCTGCGGTTTTTTTCGTCGGCCCGAGAAATTGCTTTGTAGTGGATAATGGCGCCATTGCGCCGTCGTAGAACACGGCACCGACTTTTTTCTCAGGAATTCCAGCTTATGTTGAGCTACCGCCACGCCTTCCACGCGGGTAATCACGCCGATGTCCTCAAACACTTTGTACAGGTGCAGCTGCACCTGTACATGAACCAGAAGGACGTCGCCTACACCTATATCGATACCCACTCCGGCGCCGGCGTGTATGCGCTCGACAGTTTCCAGGCCACCAAGACCGGCGAGTACGACACCGGCATCGGCCCGCTGTGGAACGCGACCAACGTCCCCGAGGCGCTCAAGCCCTACCTCGACCTGGTCAAGGGCATGAACCCGAGCGGCAAGATGCGCTACTACCCGGGTTCGCCCTATGTGGCCGACCAGATGTCGCGCCTCGATGACCGCCTGCGCCTGTTCGAGCTGCACCCGGCCGACGTCAAGATCCTGTACGAGAACGTGCGCAAGGCCGAGGCGCACCGGGCCGAGCAGGGCGAGCGCGCGCGCGGCAAGCGCGTCCTCATCGAGCACGGCGACGGCTTCCAGAGCCTCAAGAAACTGTTGCCGCCGCCTTCGCGCCGCGCGCTGGTACTGGTCGACCCGCCGTATGAAGTGAAGGACGACTACAAGAAGGTGCGCGACGCGCTGGAAGAAGCCCTGGGCCGTTTCCCGGCAGGCATGTACGCGGTCTGGTATCCGGTGCTGCAACGCATGGAATCGCGCCAGTTCCCCGACAAGCTCAAGCGCCTGCCGGCCAAGGAATGGCTCAATGTGACCCTCACCGTGTCGACTCCGGGGCCGGACGGCATCGGCCTGCACAGCAGCGGCATGTTCATCCTGAATCCGCCCTACACTCTGGAGGCGATGCTGCGCGAAACCATGCCTTATCTGGTGCAGGTGCTCGGCAAGGATGCCGGCGCGCGTTTCACTATCGAAACCGGCACCCAGCTGACCGGCGCCGCTTCCGCGCGCCTGGCCGGCGAAGGACCGCGCGCCCCGGTCGGCAATGCACGCCGCGCCAGCCCGCTGTCGGGCAAGGGCAGCCTGCGCCTGCCAGGTCAAAGCATGGTGCGTGATGGCGAAGAGGCGGCACCGGCCGCGCCGAAGACGGGTGCGCGCCGCGTCTGGCACCCGGACGGCGGCGTCCAGGGCAAGGCGGGCGGGGCGGGCGAGGGAGGCAAGCGTCCGCCTGCCGCGGGCGGCGCCGCGGGTGCACGCTCGGCGGCGCCGCGCGCGGACGGTCCGCGCACCAACGGGCCACTCACAGCAGGTCCGCGGCCGGCTGGTCCACGCACCGGCGGCAAGGGCGGCGGCAAGCGCTGATCCGCAAGTTCGATATAAAAATGCTAATAGTTTCGGATTTGTAGTATAGTCTCCGAGGCAGGCGTTCGCGCCTGTCCGGCGCGTCTATCCGGGCCGAAACAGTTTCCAGGAGTTTTGTAGATGCATGCCGAAGCAACGGCAGCGGCATCCGTGCCGTCCAACGATTTTTTTCTCGCACGTCAGCCTATCCTCGGCCGTGACCAGCATCTCGTGGCATTCGAGCTGCTGTTCCGTGCCGCCGGCGAGGACGACGATGCGAAACTGACCGACAACGCTGCGGCGACGGCGGCGGTGATCTCGCACGCCTCGCAGCTGGGCATGGAGCAGGTGGTCGGCGAGCAGCTCGCCTTCGTCAACGTCGACGAGGTCGTCCTGATGAGCGACTTCGTACGCTTCCTGCCTCCGCATAAGGTTATCCTCGAAATCCTGGAAACCGTCAAGCCGACTCAGGCTTTGCTGGCGCGCGTCGCTGAGCTGAAGGAGCTCGGTTTCAAGTTCGCGGTCGACGACGTGGTCGAGCATTCGCCCGAGCTCGACCGTCTGGTCGGCCTGGTCGACGTCATCAAGGTCGACGTCAAGCTGGTGCCGCCGGAAGCGCTGAAGGGCCTGGTGTGCTCGCTCAAGTCCACCGGCAAGAAACTGTTGGCTGAAAAGGTCGAGACCATCGACGAATTCAAGCTGTGCATGGAGCTCGGTTTCGAATACTTCCAGGGCTATTACTTTGCTCGCCCGGTCATCTTGTCGGGCAAGAAGATCACGCCCTCGGAGATGACGATCCTGCGCCTGCTGGAGCTGGTGAGCTCGGATGCGGACGCCCAGGTGATCGAAACCGCAGTCAAGCGCGACGCCCTGATCAGCCTGAACCTGCTGCGCCTGGTGAACAGCCGCGCGGCGCCGGGGCCGCAGATCGAGTCGCTGTCGCAGGCACTGCACCAGCTCGGACGGCGCCAGCTGCAGCGCTGGCTGCAGATCCTGCTGTACACGACCGCGGGCGGGGTCGAGCTGGCTTCGCCCTTGCTGCAGCTGGCCACCACGCGCGGCAAGCTGCTCGAGCTGATGACCCTGGCGCGCTATCCGAACGATGCGGCCAGGGCCGATCGCGCCTTCACGGTGGGGATCATGTCGCTGGCCGATGCGCTGTTCTCGATCCAGATGCGCGACATCCTCGACAACGTCGAGGTGGCGGACGACGTGCGCATGGCGCTGCTCGACCGTGAGGGAGAGTTCGGGACCATGCTGCGCGTGGCCGAGCTGCTCGAGGCGGCGGAGGGCGGGTGCAAGCTGTATAACGCGCTGCGCAAACTCGGCCTGTCGGTGGCGCAGATTCGCGAGATCGAGCTGAAGGCCTTCGACTGGGTGCGCGAGCTGACCCACGAGGTGCATTGATCTCGGCCTGGCGGAGGCGCCTTTATTACCCCTGTCCTTGAGACCGTCATGCGCGCCACCGGCGCCCATGCCTTCCGGCGAAGGCCGGAATCCAATTCCATGGAGCAGTGTCTGCGACGGCATTTAGTGGCGGGCTATGCAAAATTGGGTTCCCGCCTGCGCGGGAACGACGTCCATGGGCAAGCGGCTGTTTCAGGCACAGTTGGTGCGCAAGCAACTTGGGTCCCGGCCTGCGCCGGGACGACGGATCATGCGTGGCTAGTGATCTGAAACTGGGTCATTGCGCCAGGAACAGGAACACCGTCGGCTTCTTGTGAAAATCCGGCCCCTTGCCGGCCGCCAGCGCCGTCTTCCACTTCGCCGCCGTCAGCGTCCGGACCGACTCGCTCGCCAGCGACAGGTCGGTTGCCACGCATATCAGGGTTCCCGGCTGGCAGGCGCTCACGAGGGCCTCCAGCATCTGCCCGTTGCGGTACGGCGTTTCGATGAGAAGCTGGGTCTGCTTCTCGCTGCGCGAACGCCCCTCCAGCTGCCCGATGCGCTTGCTGCGCTGGGCCGCGTCCGTCGGCAGATAGCCGTTGAAGGCGAAGCTCTGGCCGTTCAGGCCGCTCGCCATCACCGCCAGCAGCAGCGAGGACGGTCCCACCAGCGGACGCACTGGAATCCCGTGCTGGTGGGCCAGGCGCACCAGGTCCGCGCCCGGGTCGGCCACGGCCGGCACGCCCGCTTCCGACACCAGCCCCGCATCGCGTCCCGCCAGCAGCGGGCCAAGGAGCTGCGCGAGCGCGGCCGGCGGCGTGTTCACGTTCAGTTCGGCGATCTCGATTTCCTGCAAGGGCTTGGCCAGCGGATGGTCGATGGCGACCAGTTTCAGGAAAGCGCGTGCGGTCTTGGCGTTCTCGGCGACGAAGTAATCGAGCCTGGAGGTCAGGGCCTGCACCTGCGTCGGCAGCAGGGCGGAGAGGGCGCCGGAGGAGGCGTCGGTGGGGCCAAGGGTGTTCGGGATCAGGTAAAGGGTGCCGGGCATCGTTGAGAAAAAATAAGAGGTGTTACACGCCGAAGAAGGAAACGCCGGCGCGGCGCAGCATGCCGGTCAGGGCGATCAGCGGCAGGCCGGTGAGGGCGGTCGGGTCGTTCGACTCGATCCGTTCCAGCAGGGCGATGCCCAGGCCCTCGTTCTTGGCGCTGCCGGCGCAGTCATAGGGCTGCTCGATTGCTAGATACGCATCCAGCTCGGCATCGGGCAGGTCGCGGAAGTCCACGAAGACCTGCACATTCTCGACCTGGGCGGCTTGCAGCGGGTCGGCCACGCGGCTGTCCCACAGGCACAGTGCCGTATGGAAGACCACGCGGCGCCCACGCATCAGCTGCAGTTGCGCCAGCGCGCGCGCATGGTCGCCAGGCTTGCCGATCTGCATGCCGTCGAGCGTCGCCACCTGGTCGGAGCCGATCACCAGCGCACCCGGAGCGCGCGCCGCCACCGCGGCCGCCTTCTCGCGTGCCAGGCGCAGGGCGGTGTCCTGCGGCGCTTCGCCGGGGCGGGGTGTTTCGTCGATGTCGGGTGCGATCGCCTCGAAGGGCAGCTGGAGGCGCGACAGCAGCTCGCGCCGGTAAGCGGAACTGGAGGCAAGAATGAGGCGCGAAGGCGCCGAACTTGGTATCATTGCGGTCTGGCGAATAAGGAAAACTATAAGCTAAGCTAATAGATCATATATCTCCGTCAAGTAAACCCGATAAATCATATCGGGTACAACGCGCAGCGCTCAAAAACGACGTAAGTCTTTGACTCTGCGGGGAGAAGCCTGTTATTATCGCAGGTTTTCCGGGGAAGTTTTCCAAATGAGCGCTTTTGTCATTGACGCCTTCGAGTTTTGCCGGAATAGCGGACACCGCGAGGGCACGACCCCTGTCGCCGAGATGACCCGTTTGGCCGCCGATTGCGCCGACAAGTCCGGCGAGATCCACTGGTCGATCGACGGCGGCCTGACCAAGCAGGGCTACCCATCGATGACCCTGGCGGTCGCCGGTCCCGTGAAGCTGGTCTGCCAGCGTTGCCTGACACCGATGGATTACGAAATCGATTCGTCCACCATGCTGGTGCTCGGCAAGGACGACGAAGATGCGGACGGGATCGAGGAAGTCCTCGACGACGAGAGCATCGACGTGATCGTCGGCAGCCGCGAGTGCGATATCCGCCAGCTGCTGGAAGACGAAGCCCTGCTGGCCCTGCCGCAGGCACCGAAGCATGAGGTATGTCCGGACACCAAGCTCCTGGACGCCCTGAAGACCGAGAAGGTCTCGCCGTTCGCGGCACTGAAAAATCTCAAGTCCGAATAAGCAGTACAGAATCAAGTAGTACCGCAGCACCCCCGCAGTACGACTGAAAGAACGTGTCAAACGCGTGCAGTAGTCGAGTATGGCAGTAGGCAGTTGATGTAGCAGCGTTAAAACATGTCGGCGATGGATGAATAAGAAATTGCCGCTGGGATACTCGATCTGCAAGTATTTGCAAATCGAATGTGTTAGAATTTTAGAACTTATGTATTAGGAGTCATCATGGCAGTTCAGCAGAATAAGAAGTCCCCGTCGAAGCGCGGCATGCACCGTTCGCACGATTTCCTGACCGCACCGAACCTGGCAGTCGAGCCGACCACCGGCGAAACCCACCTGCGTCACCACATCAGCCCGAACGGTTTCTACCGTGGCCGTAAAGTCCTGAAGACCAAGAACGACGAGTAATCGACGTCTTGTCCTTTAGTACCATGGAAGCGGTGCAACGTATGTCTGCGTGGCGCCGCTTTTTCTTTTCCGTTTTCAGCGGCTGCAACAACTTTGCACTCCGTCATTTTGAATTGCGCGGACAGCGGCTGGCTACGCGCCATGCCCCATCCCAACTTGCCGTCCGCATCGCGTGAGCCGGCATCCCCCGACAAATGACAATCACAATTTCCATTGACTGCATGGGCGGCGATCACGGCCCCTCAGTTACCATTCCGGCAGCCGTCTCGTTTCTAAAAAAACAAGCTGACGTCCACCTCATCCTGGTGGGTCTCGAAGACGTCCTGCGCGCCGAGCTCAAGAAGCATGGCGCCGAGTCGAACGCCCGCATCACCGTTAAAAACGCCACCGAGGTCGTCACCATGGACGACCCGCTCGAGATCGCCCTGCGCAAGAAGAAGGATTCGTCCATGCGCGTGGCGGTCGAGCTGGTCAAAGACGGCAGCGCCAATGCCAGCGTGTCGGCCGGCAATACCGGCGCCCTCATGGCCGTCTCGCGCTACGTGCTCAAGACCATGGCCGGCGTCGACCGTCCGGCGATCTGCTCGATCATGCCGAACCAGAAGGGCGGCCCGACCTACATGCTCGACCTGGGCGCCAACGTGGACTGCGAACCGCACCACTTGCACCAGTTCGCCATCATGGGCTCGGTGCTCTGCTCGGCCATGGAAAACAATCCGCGCCCGAGCATCGGCCTGCTGAACGTCGGCACCGAGGAAATCAAGGGCAATGACGTGGTCAAGGCCACCGGCCAGCTGCTCAAGGCCGACCACGAGCGCGGCAAACTGAATTTCCACGGCAATGTCGAAGGCAACGACATCTTCAAGGGCACGGTGGACGTGGTCGTGTGCGACGGTTTCGTCGGCAACGTCACGCTCAAGGCCGTCGAAGGCCTGTCGCGCTTCGTCAAATCCGTGTTCACGGAAAATATCTTGTCGATGGCCGGCGCGCTGCTGGCCCGCAAGTCGCTCAAGAAGCTGAACCCGGAGCGCTACAACGGCGCCAGCCTGCTCGGCCTGAAGGGCCTGGTCTTCAAGAGCCACGGCGGCGCCAACGCCTTCGCCTTCGAATGGGCGATCAAGCGCGCCTACGACGCCGCCAAATACGACGTACAAGAGCAGCTGTCGGCCCTGATCGCCGAACTGATGCCGCCCCCGCCCGACGCCCAGCAGCGCCAGGCTTGACCAAACCAGCAGGATGGTGGAAGAGATGACTGTCTACAGCAAGATCACCGGTACCGGCAGCTACCTGCCGGCCAAGCGCGTCACCAACGATCAACTCGCGGCCCAGCTGGCCGAGCAGGGGATCGAGACCTCCGACGAATGGATCGTAACCCGCAGCGGCATTTCGAGCCGCCACTACGCCGCCAGCGACGAGAACGCCTCCGACCTGGCCGTGAAGGCCGCGCGCAATGCATTGGAAGCGGCCGGCTGCCTGCCTGCCGACATCGACCTGGTGATCGTTGCCAGCTCGACCCCCGACTTCCACGGCAGCTTCCCGAGCACCGCCTGCATCGTGCAGCAGAAGCTCGGCATGCTGAATAACAGCGCCGCCTTCGACGTGCAGGCCGTGTGCAGCGGCTTCGTGTACGCGGTCTCGACCGCCGACGCCTTCATCCGCGCCGGCGTGTACAAGCGCGTGCTGGTGATCGGCGCCGAAGTGTTCTCGCGCATCCTCGATTTCACCGACCGCACCACCTGCGTGCTGTTCGGCGACGGCGCCGGCGCCGTGGTGCTGGAAGCCTCGGAAGAGCCCGGCGTGCTGGCCACCAAGCTGCACGCCGACGGCAGCCAGTCGCACATCCTGTCGATCCCGGGCAACCTGGCCGGCGGCGCCGTGGCCGGCAGCGGCTTCCTGTACATGGATGGCCCGGCGGTGTTCAAGCTGGCCGTCACCGTGCTGGAGGAAGTCGCCAAGGAAGCGCTCGAGCACGCCAAGATGCAGCCCTCGGACATCGACTGGCTGATCCCGCACCAGGCCAACCTGCGCATCATGAAGGGCACCGCCAAGAAGCTCGGGCTGCCGATGGAAAAGATGGTCGTCACCGTCGACCAGCACGGCAACACCTCGGCCGCCTCGATCCCGCTGGCGCTCGACGCCGCGGTGCGCGACGGCCGCATCAAGAAGGGCGACAATGTGCTGATGGAAGGCGTCGGCGGCGGCTTCACCTGGGGCGCGGTGCTCGCCCGCATGTAAATATTTTCGTGGCGTCGCGCATCGGTGCGGCGACACGGGACGGTTGCGTTGGTCGTAGGGTGGGCGGGGTAATGCCGGGCAATGCCCGGGATTACAAACGTCCACGCGTTCAAATCACGGACGCATTGTGGCGACGCATACCATGGTTGAACGCGTGGGCGGCGGAGCCGCCCACCCTACGGAGAACAATAAAATGACTAAATTCGCATTCCTGTTTACGGGCCAGGGCGCCCAGGCCGTCGGCATGCTGAACGGCTTCGCCGGCAACCCGGTCGTCGAGCAGACCGTCGCAGAGGCCTCCGAGGCCCTCCGCTTCGACATCGGCAAGCTGATCGCCGAAGGCCCGAAGGAAGACCTCGACCTCACCACCAACACCCAGCCCGTCATGCTGACCGCCGCGGTCGCCGTGTACCGCGCCTGGATCGCCGCCGGCGGCCCGCTGCCGTCCATCGTTGCCGGCCACAGCCTGGGCGAATACTCGGCCCTGGTCGCCGCGGGTGTCATTCAGTTCAAGGACGCGGTGCCGCTGGTGCGCTTCCGCGCCCAGGCCATGCAGGACGCGGTGCCGGTCGGGCAGGGCGGCATGGCCGTCGTGCTGGGCCTGCAGGCAGACGACGTGCGCGCGGTCTGCCTGGAAGCCGTAGGCGGGGAAAATGCGGGCGAAGTGGTCGAAGCCGTCAACTTCAACGAGCCGACCCAGATCGTCATCGCCGGCCACGCCGGCGCGATCGACCGCGCCTGCGAGATCGCCAAGGCCAAGGGCGCCAAGCGCGCCATGAAGCTGGCGGTGTCGGCGCCGTTCCACTCCTCGCTGCTCAAGCCTGCTTCGGACCGCCTGCGCGACTACATGGAGAACATCGCTTTCTCGGCGCCGCAGATCGACTTGATCAACAACGTCGACGTCGCTATCCTGCACGATCCTGCCGCGATCAAGGACGCGCTGGTGCGCCAGGCCGCCGGTCCGGTGCGCTGGGTCGAGACCATGCAGAAGATGGCGGCCGAGGGTGTGACCCAGGTCATCGAATGCGCCCCGAGCAAGACCCTGATCGGCATGGCCAAGCGCATCGATGCGGCGCTGGTCGGCGAGGCCCTGGTCGACCAGGCTTCGCTGGAGCGCGTGCTGGCCTCGCTCAGTGCAGCTTGACGGGCGGCTTGAGATCAACACCAAAGAAAAGGAATAGCATGAATCTGGAGAACCAAGTCGCCCTCGTCACCGGCGCATCGCGCGGTATCGGCAAGGCCATCGCGCTGGAACTGGCGCGCCAGGGCGCGAAGGTCGTCGGCACCGCCACCAGCGCGGCCGGCGCCGAGGCGATCAGCGCCTACCTGGCCGAATTCGGCGGCAAGGGCGTGGTCCTGAACGTGACCGACGCGGCCCAGTGCGGCGCCGTCGTCGACGAGGTGCAGAAGGGCTTCGGCAGCCTGTCGATCCTGGTCAACAATGCCGGCATCACCCAGGACAACCTGGCCATGCGCATGAAGGACGAGGAGTGGGACAGCGTCATTTCCACCAACCTGACCGCCGTCGGCCGCCTGTCGCGCCTGGTGCTGCGCGGGATGATGAAGGCCAAGCACGGCCGCATCATCAACATCACCTCGGTGGTGGGCGCCTCGGGCAACCCGGGCCAGATGAACTACGCCGCCGCCAAGGCCGGCGTGGCCGGCATGACCCGCGCGCTGGCGCGCGAGATCGGCAGCCGCAACATCACCGTCAACTGCGTCGCGCCGGGCTTCATCGACACCGACATGACCAAGGCGCTGGGCGACGACCAGCACAGCGCACTGCTGGGCCAGATTCCGCTGGGCCGCCTCGGCCAGCCGGAAGACATCGCCCACGCAGTCAGCTTCCTGGCCGGCCCGACCGCCGCCTATATCACGGGCACCGAGCTGCACGTGAATGGCGGCATGTACATGAATTAAGGCGCTAGAATGCCGGATTATCAGCGCTCGCGAAGATAATCCGGCGTGTACGCCACTTTTAGCAGTAATTTCGGTGGAAATAAGCGTAATCGCCGAAAGTAGTTTTTCATCGCGCAAACCTGATAAAATGCGCGCACTTTCCGCAACACACACCTTAATGGAGCCATAACATGTCGGATATCGAACAACGCGTTAAAAAAATCGTCGCTGAGCAACTGGGCGTTGCAGAAGCAGACATCAAAATCGAATCCTCGTTCGTTGACGACCTCGGCGCTGACTCGCTGGACACCGTGGAACTGGTGATGGCACTGGAAGACGAGTTCGAAATGGAAATCCCTGACGAGCAGGCTGAGAAGATCACCACCGTCAAGCAAGCCATCGACTACGCCACCGCGCACGTCAAGGCCTAAGCTGTCGCTTTAAAAGTTTCTGGGAGAATCGCTTGAGCCGTTCACGCAACCGCCGTGTCGTCGTTACCGGCCTGGGCTGCATTTCACCAATCGGCAACACCATTGCCGAGGCGTGGGACGCGGCGTTGGCCGGGAAGTCGGGCATTGCCAACATTACCAAGTTCGACGCGACGCCGTTCACGACGCATTTCGCCGGTGAAGTGAAGAACTTCAAGGTGGAAGACTACCTGCCGGGCAAGGAAGGCCGCAACATGGATAGCTTTATCCATTTCGGCATGGCAGCCGGCATCCAGGCCCTGCAGGATTCCGGCCTGGTCGTGACCGAGGAAAACGCGGACCGCATCGGTGTGACCATCGGTTCGGGTATCGGCGGCCTGCCGATGATCGAAGCCACCAAGGAAGAGTACATGAATCGCGGCCCGCGCCGCATCTCGCCCTTCTTCGTGCCGGCATCGATCATCAACATGATCTCGGGCGATCTCTCGATCAAATTCGGCCTGCGCGGCCCGAACCTGGCGATCGTCACCGCCTGCACCACCGGCCTGCACTGCATCGGCGCCGCTGCTCGCCTGATCGAGTACGGCGATGCCGACGTGATGATCGCCGGCGGCGCGGAATCGACCGTGTCGCCGCTGGGCCTGGGCGGCTTCGCCTCGGCACGCGCGCTGTCGACCCGCAACGACGATCCGGCTACCGCGTCCCGTCCGTGGGACAAGGACCGCGACGGCTTCGTGCTGGGCGAGGGCGCCGGCGTGATGGTGCTCGAAGAGTACGAACACGCGGTCGCACGCGGCGCCAGGATCTATGCGGAAGTCATCGGCTTCGGCATGAGCGCGGACGCCAACCACATCACCTCGCCGGTCGAGGATGGCAGTGGCGCGGCGCGCTGCATGGTGGCGGCACTGAAGAACGCCGGGCTGAATGCCGGCGAAGTCCAGTACGTCAATGCGCACGGCACCTCGACGCCGCTGGGCGACGTGGCGGAAGTGCGCGGCATCAAGCGCGTCTTCGGCGACCACGCCAAGACCGGCCTCGTCGTGAACTCGACCAAGTCGATGACCGGCCACCTGCTGGGTGGCGCGGGCGGCCTGGAATCGGTGTTCACCGTGCTGGCGATCCACAACCAGGTGTCGCCGCCGACGATCAACATCTTCAACCAGGATCCGGAGTGCGACCTGGACTTCGTGGCCAACACGGCGCGTGACATGAAGATCGACTACGCGGTCAAGAACTCCTTCGGCTTCGGCGGTACCAACGGTACCCTGGTCTTCGCAAAAGTCTGAAGATAATCTGACAAGCGGGTCTGAACCAGACCACGCCCATTCCGGTCCAACCGGAATGGGCGCCCTGCAGCCGTCGTCGTTCGGTCCTGCGCAAACCACCCCCGTACCTCCTCCGTCGCCCCCGGGCTGCGGCGCCCCTTCCTTTTCTCGCCAAAGAGCCATGTCGATCGCGCTGAGCGTCGTCATTGCGCCGTCGCGCCGCCTGCGTTGCCTGCTCGCCGGCTTCGGCGCTTCCCTGTTCGCGGCCGCGTGCGCCGTGGGCTTCGCCACGTCCGCGCGCTTCGCGGCCGCGCCCTGTGTGGCGGCTGCGCTGCTGTTCGCGGCGGCATGCGTGCTGCATGCCGCGCTGCGTGCTGCAACGGTGCATCGCATTGATATTTCTGGACCCGGCCAGCTACGCCTGACGGTACAACAGGGTGTGCGGCAGGACAAACGCGAAGGCTTGGCGGCGAGGCTGTCGGCCGGCTCCACGCTGTGGCCGCGGATGTTGATGCTGTGCCTGGAGGGGACTGACGGCGGCGCAGTCGGAGCGGCGAACGAGGGTGCGCGGGGCTGGCGGCGATGGCGCCGGCCTGGTTCGTGCGCACCCCTGGGCACGCCCGTCGCCGTTCTGCCGGACAGCCTGCCGCCGGAGGCATTTCGTGCCCTGGCGGTGGCGCTCGGCGCCGGCGTCCAGGCTGGGGGCGGGTCAGCGGCGGAGCACAAAATACTTTGAACTTATTGCAGCGGGCCAACTCTTATGCAGGAGGGCCGTTGCAGCCGATGGGGCAGGGTCCGTGACGACAGAACGCGAGGGAGATCAGGTGTTGGTGGAGCGCGTCCAGGCTGGCGACCGGGCCGCGTTCGACCTGCTCGTGGCCAAGTACCAGCGCCGCCTGATGCGCCTGGTGTCGCGCCTCGTGCACGATCCGGCGGAAGCCGAAGATGTCGTGCAAGAGACCTTCATCAAGGCTTTCCGCGCGCTGCGCCACTTCCGCGGCGATTCCGCCTTCTACACCTGGCTGTATCGCATCGGAATCAACACGGCCAAGAATTTCTTGGTCACACAGGGCCGCCGTGCGCCGACCTCCACCGAGGCCGACGCCGAGCGGGCAGAGGGATTCGACGACGCAGACAGCTTGCGCGACATAAACACACCCGAATCGGTGTTGGCGAGCAAGCAGATTGCCCACACAGTCAATGCGGCGATGGAAGCGCTGCCGCTGGAATTGCGAACGGCAATTGTTCTGCGAGAAATAGAAGGATTGAGCTACGAAGAAATCTCCGAGGTGATGGCGTGTCCGATAGGAACCGTACGCAGCCGGATTTTCCGTGCACGCGAAGTCATTGCTGAGAAATTGCGCCCATTGCTCGATTTCTCGGTTGACAAACGTCGGTAGGTAGCAGGATCGTACAGAGACGGGACAACACAAACAGACCGACGGCGACGGGTTACCAGATGGACACGAACAAGAACATACGCGAATACATATCGGCCTTTGCGGACGGCGAACTGCCGGACGCCGACCTCGAGCTGGCGCTGGCGGCCTTGCGCGATGCGGACGGGCGGCAGACATGGGATCTCTACCACCGCATCGGCGATGCCTTGCGCGCCGAGCCGCTCGAGGCGGAACTCTCGCCCGGTTTCGCGCTGCGCCTGGCCGACCGGCTGGCCGCCGAACCGACGCCGCTGCGGCGCGCGGCAGGGCGTCCGGCGACAGCGGCCGATGCGCTGGCGGCGATCGCACCGGCGGTCGTGGCGGGGGCAGAGTCGCTGGGCGGCAGCAAGATGGCCGGGCAGGGAGCGACACCGCGCGACGCGCCCGTTGCCGATACGAGCCCGGCGGCCGTCAAGCGCCTCTAGCCTGGCGGCCCGGCCGGCCAACACCAGACGCCGGCGCATGCATCGCTGATATGCGCGGCATATCACCCAGCTCATCTGATTCATTCCGCATATAAGCCTTTCGGCTTGTTCCAAATCCCTTTTCCACCTTCGATGGGGGGGCGCGGCATGCCCGCGTACGGCGCGACAAAGCGCGTATTTTGGCTTACCATAAAGTCAATCTCAGCCTTCCACCGCCAAGCCCATGACCCGTCAATCCAAGCATCGTCCACTTCGCGTGTTCCTGCCGGCCCTGCTGGTCGCAGCGAGCTGTGCCTTCCTCCCCCACACCGCCATGGCGGCGGCGCCGGTGCAGACCCCGGTCGTCACCGGCCTGCCCGATTTCTCCGACCTGATCGACAAGGTCGGCCCGGCCGTGGTCAACATCCGCACCACCGAGCGCGTGCAGCGCGGCCAGGGCATGCCGGGCGAGGAGGAGATGCAGGAGTTCCTGCGCCGCTTCTTCGGCGGCCAGATTCCGCGTGGCGGCGGGCGCGGCCAGGGCCGTCCGGGCGGGCAGGGCGGCGCCGAGGAGCAGGTCACGCGCGGCGTCGGTTCTGGCTTCATCGTTTCCGCCGACGGCTTCGTGCTTACCAATGCCCATGTGGTCGAAGGCGCCGACGAAGTCACCGTCACGCTCACCGACCGCCGCGAATTCAAGGCCAAGGTGCTGGGCGCCGACCGCCGTTCCGACGTGGCCCTGCTCAAGCTTTCGGCCAGCAACCTGCCTTACCTGCGCACCGGCGACTCCAGCAAGATCCGGGTCGGCGAATGGGTGGTGGCGATCGGCTCGCCCTTCGGCCTCGACAATACGGTCACCTCCGGCATCATCTCGGCCAAGTCGCGCGACACCGGCGAATACCTGCCGCTGATCCAGTCCGACGTCGCGGTCAATCCGGGCAACTCGGGCGGCCCCCTGATCAACATGCGCGGCGAGGTCATCGGCATCAACTCGCAGATCGCCACGCTCTCGGGCGCCTACAACGGCATCTCCTTCGCGGTGCCGATCGACGAGGTCATGCGCGTGGCCGACCAGCTGAAAACCACCGGCAAGGTCACGCGCGGGCGCCTGGGCGTGCAGATCAGCGAAGTCACGCGCGACGTCGCCGAGTCGCTCGGCCTGGGCAAGGCGCGCGGGGCGGAAGTGTCGATGGTCGAAGCCGGCGGCCCGGCCGAGAAGGGCGGCATCAAGGTCGGCGACATCATCCTGAAATTCAACGGCCAGCCGATCGAGACCACCCGCGACCTGCCGCGCCTGGTCGGCGCCACCAAGGTCGGCAGCCGCGCCAACGTCACCGTGTGGCGCCGCGGTACCCAGCTCGACGTGCCGGTGACCATCGTCGAACTGCAGGAAGAGCGTTCCCCGACCGCGCGCCCGACGCCCAAGAAGCCGACCCCGGGCGCCGCGCCGAACGCGCTCGGCCTGGTGGTCTCCGACATCCCGGCGGCGGCGCGCGCCGAGGCCGGCGTCGACGGCGGCGTGCTGGTCGAGAATGCCGAGGGCAGCGCGGCCACGGCAGGCATCCGTCCGGGCGATATCATCTCGCAGGTGGGCAATTCGCCGGTGAGCAACGTGGCCCAGTTCAACGGCCTGGTCGCCAAGCTGGATCCGAAGAAGCCGGTGGCCCTGCTGGTGCGGCGTGACGACGTCACCCAGTACATCGTCGTGAAGCCGCGTCAATGATGGGGGCGGTTCGGTTCACGCTGTACTCGCGCAGCTACTGCCACCTGTGCGAAGACATGCTGCAGGCCTTGCTGGCCCTGCAGCAGCCCGGCGAGCGCTTCGAGGTCGCCGTGGTCGACGTCGATGCCGACCCGGCGCTGGTGGCGCGTTTCGACGAGCTGGTGCCGGTGCTGTATGGCGACCCGGAAGGCGAGGAGCTGTGCCATTACTTCCTCGACCCGGTGGCGGCGCGCGGCTGGGCCGAGGCCTGCGCCCGGGCTGCCGCCTGATCCGCAAACCCTGCCATTGTCTCCCGGATAATCAAAAACGGGCCTTTCTACCCTTCGCCGCCCCCAAAACCGGGCTTTCCGGCGCGGAATCCGGTAAAATGCCGGGGTCGGAAAAGCGCCGGCCGATCGCAAGCCTGCCGGCCACGCTTTTCATTCGCTTCATCGAGCGCTTCGACCGGGGGCCGGCATGCCCTCACGGAGCGCTTTTTTGCATTGCCCCTATTCGTTGTCGTAGCCTGCCGCGCTGCCCGCGGCCTTTTTGGTTTTTGAGCTTTGTTAATGAACAACATACGTAACTTCTCCATCATTGCCCACATCGACCACGGCAAATCGACCCTTGCCGACCGTATCATCCAGCTGTGCGGCGGCCTGTCGGAGCGCGAGATGGACGCGCAGGTGCTCGACTCGATGGACCTGGAACGCGAGCGCGGCATCACCATCAAGGCCCAGACCGCGGCGCTGCAGTACAAGGCGCGCGACGGCCAGACCTACAACCTGAACCTGATCGATACCCCGGGCCACGTCGACTTCTCCTACGAAGTCTCGCGCTCGCTGTCGGCCTGCGAAGGCGCGCTGCTGGTGGTCGACGCCTCGCAAGGTGTGGAAGCCCAGACCGTGGCCAACTGCTACACCGCGCTCGACCTGGGCGTGGAAGTGGTGCCGATCCTGAACAAGATCGACCTGCCGCACGCCGACCCGGACAACGCCAAGAAGGAAATCGAGGACGTCATCGGCATCGACGCGTCCGACGCCACCGTGTGCTCGGCCAAGACCGGCCTGGGCGTGGAAGACGTGCTGGAAACCCTGATCGCCAAGGTGCCGCCGCCCAAGGGCGACAAGGACGCTCCGCTGCAGGCCCTGATCGTCGACTCCTGGTACGACCCCTACGTGGGCGTCGTGATGCTGGTGCGCGTGGTCAACGGCACCCTGCGCCCGAAGGACAAGATCCTCCTGATGGCAACCGGTTCCGTGAACCTGGTCGAGAACATCGGCGTGTTCACCCCGCGCTCGGTCTCGCTGCCGGAACTGTCGGCAGGGCAGGTGGGCTTCATCATCGCCGGCATCAAGGAACTGACCGCCGCCAAGGTGGGCGACACCGTCACCCTGGCCAACAAGCCGGCCCCTAGCCCGCTGCCGGGCTTCAAGGAAGTCCAGCCGCAGGTGTTCGCCGGCCTGTTCCCGGTGGAAGCCAACCAGTACGACGCCCTGCGCGATTCGCTGGAAAAGCTCAAGTTGAACGACGCGGCCCTGATGTACGAGCCGGAAGTCTCGCAGGCGCTGGGCTTCGGCTTCCGCTGCGGCTTCCTCGGCCTGCTGCACATGGAGATCGTGCAGGAACGCCTCGAGCGCGAGTTCGACATGGACCTGATCACCACCGCGCCGACCGTGGTGTACGAGGTCGAGATGCGCGACGGCAGCATGGTCCGCGTCGACAACCCGTCCAAGATGCCGGAGCCGTCCAAGATCAACGAAGTGCGCGAGCCGATCGTCGACGTCAACCTGTACATGCCGCAAGAGTACGTGGGTGCGGTGATGACCCTGTGTAACGGCAAGCGCGGCGTCCAGATGGACATGGCCTACCACGGCCGCCAGGTCAAGCTGCACTACGAGATCCCGATGGCGGAAATCGTGCTGGACTTCTTCGATCGCCTGAAGTCGACCTCGCGCGGCTATGCCTCGATGGACTACGAGTTCAAGGAATACCGCGCCGCCGACGTGGTGAAGGTCGACATGCTGATCAACAGCGAGAAGGTCGACGCGCTGGCGATCATCGTGCACCGCGCCAACGCCCCCTACCGCGGACGCCAGGTGGCGGCCAAGATGCGCGAACTGATCCCGCGCCAGATGTTCGACGTGGCGATCCAGGCCGCGATCGGCGCCACCATCATCTCGCGCGAAAACGTCAAGGCGCTGCGCAAGAACGTGCTGGCCAAGTGCTATGGCGGCGACATTTCGCGTAAGAAGAAACTGCTCGAGAAGCAAAAGGCCGGCAAGAAGCGCATGAAGCAGGTCGGTTCGGTGGAGATCCCGCAGGAGGCCTTCCTGGCCATCCTCCAGGTGGAAGAAAAATAAATGGATATGCAACCCATCCTGAGCAATTTTGCTCTGATCCTGTTCGTCCTGATGGTGGTCACCGGCGTCATCTGGTGCCTGGACGTGTTCGTGCTGGCCAAGGCGCGCCGCCGCAAGGCCGATGCCGCCCTGGCCGAATACGACGCCCGCACCAGCAAACTCACGGCCGACGGCATCAAGGTCGACAGCGGCAACCAGCGCGCCGCTATCGAGCAGGCGCACCTGCGCCAGCCGACCTGGATCGAGTACTCGGGCAGCTTCTTCCCGGTGATCGCGCTGGTGTTCATCCTGCGCTCCTTCCTGTGGGAGCCCTTCAAGATCCCGTCCTCGTCGATGGTGCCGACCCTGCTGGTGGGCGACTTCATCCTCGTGAACAAGTACGCCTACGGTGTGCGCCTGCCGATCGTCAACAAGAAGGTGATCGAAGTGGGCGACCCGCAGCGCGGCGACGTCATGGTGTTCAAGTATCCGAAGGACATGGGCCAGGACTACATCAAGCGCGTCATCGGCGTGCCTGGCGACACCATCACCTATGAAGACAAGCGCCTGAGCGTGAACGGCAAGCCGGTCCAGTACACCCCGATGGACGACTACCTCGACGACCAGCACCCGATCTACCACAAGCAGTTCGTCGAACATCTGCCCGGCAAGGAGAACGGGGTAGCGCACCGCATCCTGAACACCGAGGGCAAGCGCACGATCGATCTCGGCGCTGTGGACAATTTCCCGAATCGTGAAGCCTGCGACTATTCGTACGATAAATTTACCTGTATCGTACCTCCAGGCAACTATTTCATGATGGGCGATAACCGCGACAACAGTGCCGACAGCCGCTATTGGGGCTTCGTGCCGGACAAGAACATTGTTGGCAAGGCGATCGTCGTCTGGATGAACTTCGGCAATCCCAAACGGATTGGCGGCATCCAGTAATCCGGGAGATCCACAATGCGTCACCAAGCACCCAGCAAGCAAGCCGGCGTTTCCCTCACCGGTCTGATCCTCGTCCTGGCCGTGATCGGCGTGATCGCCGTGTTCGCGCTCAAGCTGCTGCCGACCTGGTTCGAGTACAGCGCGATCAAGGAAGCGATTCAGCGCGCCAAGGAAGCTGGCGGCACGCCGCGCGAAATGCAGGTAGCCTTTGACAAGAACGCCGGCATGAACAACGTTACCGCCATCAGCGGCCGCGACCTGACCATCACCCGCGACGACGGCGAGACGCAAGTGAGCTTCGCCTACGAGAAGCGGGTGCCGCTGGTGGGTAATGTCAGCCTGGTGATTGACTACGCGGGCACGACCGACCCGAGCGGCGTCAATGCCGCCAAAGAAGCAGATGGGGCCGCAACCGCGTCCCAGTAACAGGCAATAGACTCCGGGCACTGGGTGCCTGGTGAAACCATGACAGCACAATGAATCTACAGTTATTGCAAACACGCTTGGGTTACACGTTCCGGGACACCGGCCTGCTCCAGCAAGCCCTGACCCACCGTAGCCATAGCGCGCTGCATAACGAACGCCTGGAATTCCTGGGCGACTCGATCCTGAACTGCGTCGTGGCCTCGATCCTGTACGAGCGCTTCACCAAGCTCGACGAAGGCGATTTGTCGCGCCTGCGCGCCAACCTGGTCAAGCAGCAATCGCTGTTCGAGATCGCCCAGAAGCTCGAGCTGTCGCAGTTCCTGCGCCTGGGGGAGGGCGAATTGAAATCGGGGGGCTTCCGCCGTCCTTCGATCCTGGCCGACACCCTGGAGGCCTTGCTGGGCGCGATCTTCCTCGACACCGGTTTCGATGCTGCGCGCGGCGTGATTCGCGCCTTCTACATTCCGCTGCTCGACTCGGTCGATCCGCGTACACTGGGCAAGGATGCCAAGACCCTGCTGCAGGAATTCCTGCAGAGCAAGAAAATCTCGCTGCCGACCTATAACGTGGTGGCCACGCACGGCGCCGCCCACAGCCAGGAATTCGAGGTCGAGTGCCTGGTGCCGAAGCTGAACGTGCAGGTCTTCGGGCGCGGCGGCAGCCGCCGCGCCGGCGAACAGGCCGCCGCCCGGCTGGCGCTGGAAGCGGCGCAGGGAGTGCTGGCCAAGGCGCCGGCGGCCCGCAAGAGCAAACCGCGCGCCGCCCAGCTGAAGCTGGCAGGCATCGGCACGGTCCAGTCCGACGGGGCCGCAGGAACAGAACAAACAGGCAGCAAATCCGCATGAGCACCACCATGAATAATATCGACAGCAACGACACCTCCGACACCACCGGCACCCCGGAGAACTTCCGCTGCGGCTATATCGCCATCGTCGGCCGCCCCAACGTCGGCAAGTCGACCCTGATGAACGTGCTGATCGGCGCCAAGGTGTCGATCACCTCGCGCAAGGCCCAGACCACGCGCCACCGCATCACCGGCATCCAGACCCGTGACGACGCCCAGTTCATCTACGTCGACACGCCGGGCTTCCAGACCCGCCATGCCAACGCCCTGAATAAAACGCTGAACAAGACCGTCTCGAACACGCTCACCTCCTCGGACGTGATCCTGTTCCTGGTCGAAGCCGGCACCTTCGGTCCGGCCGATCAACAGGTGCTCGACCTGCTGCCGAAGAACGTCCCGGTGGTACTGGTCATCAATAAGTCGGACCGCATGAAGGACAAGGCGGTCTTGATGCCGTTCGCGCAAAAGATCGCCGCGCTGCGCGACTTCACCGCCATCGTGCCGGTCTCGGCCAAGATGCGCTTCCAGGTCGACGCGCTGGAAAACGAGATCAAGCGCCATCTGCCGCAAAACGCCCCGATCTTCGGGCCGGACGACATCACCGACCGCAGCGAGAAGTTCCTGGCCGCCGAGATCGTGCGCGAAAAGGTGTTCCGCCTGCTGGGCGACGAGCTGCCGTATACCAGCACCGTGGTGGTGGAGCAGTTCCTGCAGGAAGGCAACCTGCGCCGCATCTTCTGCGCCATCCTGGTCGAGCGCGACACGCACAAGTCCATGATCATCGGTAACAAGGGCGCGCGCCTGAAAGAAATCTCGACCCAGTCGCGTCTGGACATGGAAAAGCTGTTCGACGGCCCCGTGTACCTGGAAATCTGGGTCAAGGTCAAATCCGGCTGGGCCGACAACGAAGCGGGCCTGCGCGCCTACGGTTACGAGTAAGCGCCCGGAGGCCGTCCCGACCGCATGCCAGATCAAGCACAACCAGACGACCTCATCGACACACCGGAGCCGAGCGTTCCGGTCGCGGCCAAGCGCAGCCGTCCACCAGTGCGCGACACCCGCGTCAGCGGCCAGCCCGGCTTCGTCCTGCACAGCTATCCTTACAAGGAAACCAGCCTGATCGTGGACATGTTCACGCGCGACTTCGGCCGCGTGGGCGTGGTGGCGAAGGGCGCCAAGCGGCCGCTGTCGAAACTGCGCGGCGTGCTGCAGACCTTCCAGCCGCTGTCGGTCTCGTTCAGCGGCAAGTCCGAGCTGCGCACCCTGATCGATGCCGAATGGGTCGGCGGCATGCTGCCGCTGGAGAAGACCGCGCTGCTGTGCGGCTTTTATCTCAACGAGCTGCTGGTCAAGCTCCTCGCGCGCGACGACAAGCACCCGGCCTTGTTCGACCACTACGTCTCGACCTTGAACCACCTGGCTCACGGCGAACCGCCGCCGATCGTCTTGCGAAAGTTCGAACGGGCCTTACTTAAGGAAACTGGGGTAGCCGCCGACCTGGCGCGCTCGACCACGACGCGCGGCCCGGTCGACCTGGCGCGCGACTACGTGGTGGACCCCGAAAAGGGCGCACGCGAAGCCGTGCCCGCCGACGTCTGGCCGGTCGTCCTCGGCAAGACCCTGCTCGACATGGAGCGCGAGGATTACAGCGACCCGGTCACGCAGGCGCAGAGCAAGCAGCTGATGCGCTTCCTGCTGGCGCACCACCTGGGCGGCGCGCCCTTGAATACGCGCCAGATTTTGATCGACCTGATGCAACTATAAAGACCACACATGAGCTTCCTGCAACCACTTGGCTCCGTCATCGACCTCGGCGTCAACATCGACCACATCGCCACCGTGCGCAATGCCCGCGGCACCACGTATCCGGACCCGATCCGCGCGGCCCTGCTGGCCGAGCAGGCCGGCGCCGACCTGATCACCCTGCACCTGCGCGAAGACCGCCGTCACATCAAGGATGCCGACGTGATCGCGCTGCGCCCGCAACTGGCCACGCGCATGAACCTGGAAGCGGCGGTCACCCGCGAGATGATCGACTTCGCCTGCCAGGTCAAGCCACAGGACGTGTGCCTGGTGCCGGAGCGCCGGGAGGAAGTCACCACCGAGGGCGGCCTGGACGTGATCCGCTACTACAAGGAAGTCGAGGCGGCGGTGCAGCAGCTTAAAGGCGAGGGCATCCGCGTGTCGCTGTTCATCGATGCCGACGAAGGGCAGATCGAAGCAGCTGCCGCGGTGGGCGCCACCGTGATCGAACTGCACACCGGCCGCTATGCCGAAGCCGAAGGCGAGGAGGCGCTGCGCGAGATCGAGCGCATCAAGCTCGGCTTGCGGGCGGGCGCCTCGCGCGGCTTGCGCGTGAACGCCGGCCACGGCCTGCACTACACCAATGTGCAGCCGATCGCGGCCATTGCCGACATCCACGAGCTCAACATCGGCCACGCGATCGTCGCCCACGCCCTGTTCGCGGGCTGGGAGAACGCGGTGCGCGAGATGAAGGCCATCATGGTGGCGGCGCGCCTCGGCGTGCAATACGGGGCGGGGGCCTGAGATGATCTACGGGATCGGCACCGACATCGTCCAGATCTCGCGTGTCGAGGCGGCGCTCGCGCGCAGCGGCCCGCGCTTCGCCGAGAAGATCCTCGGCCCCGAGGAACTGGCGAAATACCATGCGCGGAGCAGCAAGAACGCGGTGCGCGGACTGCGCTTCCTGGCCACCCGCTTCTCGGCCAAGGAGGCGTTCTCGAAGGCGATCGGGCTGGGCATGCGCATGCCCATGACCTGGCGCTCGGCCCAGATGCTCAACGCACCCAGCGGCAAGCCGGTGATCGTCTGCAGCGGGGCCCTGGAAGAATTCATGCGCGCCAATGGCTTGACGGCGCAGGTGAGCGTCAGCGACGAGGCCGATTATGCGGTGGCCTTCGTGATCGTGACCAAGATTGTTGCCGCATAAAGGTCGAGCAGGTAGGACGTGAGCAAGGAAGACGAGGGGACCGTCGCCTATGTGGCGAGCGGCGGGGCGGCGATGCCGGTCCCGGCAACGAAGCCGGCGCGCATCGGCGCCGCCAGACCCAGGATCAGGAAGATTGAGGCCGCCGCACCACGCGTGCGGCCGGACAGTTGGCAGGCCATGAAAGAAGAACTGAAAGCGACATTGAAGGGCGATGCGGCGCAACCCGTGCAGCCGAGCGACACGGCGCGCGAGCAGGTGCTGGCAACGGTTGCCAAGCTGCCCGGGCTGCCGGGCGTATACCGCTATTTCGACGCTAACCAGAACGTGCTCTACGTCGGCAAGGCGCGCAACCTCAAGAACCGGGTGTCGAGCTACTTCCAGAAGAACCTGTCGAGCCCGCGCATCGCGATGATGGTGTCGCAGATCGCGCATCTGGAGACCACGGTGACGAGCAGCGAGGCCGAGGCGCTGATCCTGGAAAACAACCTGATCAAGTCGCTCAAGCCGCGCTACAACATCCTGTTCCGCGACGACAAAAGCTACCCCTATATCCGGATCACGGGCGGCGAGGCGCCGCGCCTGGGCTACTACCGCGGCGCGCTGGACAAGAAGAACCAGTACTTCGGGCCTTTCCCCAGCGCCTGGGCGGCCAAGGAATCGATCCAGCTGCTGCAGCGGGTCTTCCTGCTGCGCACCTGCGAGGACAGCGTCTACAGCAACCGCACGCGTCCCTGCCTGTTGCACCAGATCGGCCGCTGCAGCGCGCCTTGCGTCGACCTGATCACGCCGGAAGACTACAAGCGCGACGTCGACAACGCGGCGCGCTTCCTGCGCGGGCGCCAGAGCGAAGTGCTGGAGGACCTGGAGCAGAAGATGCAGTCCTACGCGATGGAGCTGAAGTTCGAGCAGGCCGCCAGCGTGCGCAACCAGATCCAGGCCCTGTCGAAAGTGCTGCACGCGCAGAGCATGGAAACCGTGGGTGACGCCGACGTCGACGTGATCGCCGTGGTGGTGCAGGGCGGCCGTGCCTGCGTCAACCTGGCGATGGTGCGCGGCGGACGCCACCTTGGCGACCGCGCCTACTTCCCGACCCACGTCGGCGAATCGCTGGGCGAGTGCCCGATCGAGGTCGAGGTGCTGTGCGCCTTCCTGGCCCAGCACTACGCGGGCCAGTTCATTCCGGGCACCCTGATCCTGAACATCGAGTTCGACCAGCCGGAACTGATCGTGGCTCTGTCCGAGCAGTGCGGCCATCGCATCAACCTGATCTTCCAGCCGCAGGGGCAGCGCCGCCAGTGGCTGGAGCTGGCCTGCAAGAACGCCGAGATCGCGCTGGCGCGCCTGCTCTCCGAGCAGGGCTCGCAGCAGGCGCGCACGCGCGCGCTGGCCGAGGCGCTGTCGCTGGACAGCGAAACCCTCGACGAGCTGCGCATCGAATGCTTCGACATCAGCCATACGGCGGGCGAAGCGACCCAGGCCTCCTGCGTGGTGTTCCACCACCACCAGATGCAGAACGGCGAGTACCGCCGCTTCAACATCAACGGCATCACGCCGGGCGACGACTACGCCGCGATGCGCCAGGTGCTGCAGCGCCGTTACGAGAAGGTGGCCAATGGCGAAGGCGTCATGCCCGACATCGTCCTGGTCGACGGCGGCAAGGGCCAGGTCGAGATGGCGCGCCAGGTATTCGAGGAACTGGGCCTGGACATCGCGATGATCGTCGGCGTGGCCAAGGGGGAAGGGCGCCGCGTGGGCCTGGAAACCCTGATCTTCGCCGACGGCCGCGCGCCGCAGGAACTGGGCAAGGAATCGGCCGCGCTGATGCTGGTGGCCATGATCCGCGACGAGGCGCACCGCTTCGCCATTACCGGCATGCGCGCCAAGCGCGCCAAGGCCAGACAAGCCTCGCGCCTGGAAGAGATCGAAGGCATCGGCGCCAAGCGCCGCCAGCGCCTGCTGGCGCGCTTCGGCGGCCTGCGCGGGGTGATCGACGCCAGCGTGGAAGACCTGATGTCGGTGGAGGGCATCTCGAGTACGCTGGCGGAAGAGATTTACCGGCAGCTGCATTGATTTACCGGACCGGGGCTTGTGCCCCGGTTTTGTTTTGCGGCTGTACATGCAAAATTGGGTTCCCGCCTGCGCGGGAACGACGTGCTGAAGCAGCTGACTCGAGATATGTTAGTACTCATAGCAGTAAAACCGTCGTTCCCGCGAAGGCGGGAACCCAAGTTCGTAGCGTCCCACAACGGTCTCCCTGCACCCCATACAGACGAGTCACCTAGTCCAATTTGCAATACCCATGTAGACTGTCGCCCAAACTTTTCATTCCCGTAATCAGCGTTTTTCCTATGCCTTTCAACATCCCGATTCTCCTGACCTGGCTACGTGTAGCGCTGATTCCCCTGGTTGTAGGCGTCTTCTATCTCCCGACCCACTGGCTGCCGCTGGCCGACCGCAACCTTGCCGCGACCCTGGTCTTCATCATCGCCGCCGTCACCGACTGGTTCGACGGCTTCCTGGCGCGCCGCTGGAACCAGACCTCGGCCTTCGGCGCCTTCCTCGATCCGGTCGCGGACAAGCTGATGGTGGCCGGCGCATTGCTGGTGCTGGTGCAGCTGGACCGCGTGAACGCCATCATCGCCTTCATCATCATCGGCCGCGAGATCACCATCTCCGCCTTGCGCGAATGGATGGCCCAGATCGGCGCCACCAAGTCGGTGGCGGTGAGCTCGCTCGGCAAGATCAAGACCGCCGCCCAGATGACGGCGATTCCGATGCTGCTGTTCCATGACGTGCTGTTCGGGATCGATACCCTGTACTGGGGCGAGTACTTCCTGTGGCTGGCCGGCGGGCTGACGGTCTGGTCGATGTTCTACTACCTGCGCCGGGCGTGGCCGCTTATTAAGGAAAAGGCAGGAAACTTGTAAGAAATGTTCCGTGTCATCCTTGACGTACGGAATAGAATCTCTATAATGCCTGCCTGTTGCGACAACAACGCAGCAGAATGAAAGACAAAGCGGGAGTAGCTCAGTTGGTAGAGCGCAACCTTGCCAAGGTTGAGGTCGAGAGTTCGAGACTCTTCTCCCGCTCCAGAGCGCAACCTTGCCAAGGTTGAGGTCGAGAGTTCGAGACTCTTCTCCCGCTCCAGTTATCTTCGGATGGCTCGGTGCGACAGGCGTAAGTAAGACTCCATGCGGGAGTAGCTCAGTTGGTAGAGCGCAACCTTGCCAAGGTTGAGGTCGAGAGTTCGAGACTCTTCTCCCGCTCCAAAGGTTTTACGACAGGTAGGACTCCAATGCGGGAGTAGCTCAGTTGGTAGAGCGCAACCTTGCCAAGGTTGAGGTCGAGAGTTCGAGACTCTTCTCCCGCTCCAAATTCAGAGAAGACATTGCTTCTCGGTTGATACGGCACATAACCGGCCGGGTCAGCTGTTCCAAGATTACCTCTGGCGAGGTAGCAAAGCGGTTATGCAGCGGCCTGCAAAGCCGTCTAGACGGGTTCGACTCCCGTCCTCGCCTCCAGATCGTATCAAGCACGGGCCCTGTTCAGGGCCCGTTTGCTTTTCCGGCCCCAGCTTTCCGCCATTCGAGTCATATAGATATGCGTGGCTTTGCGCCAGCACACAGCCGAACGCAGCCATCGGTCTAAGATAGGTTCTGGCGAGGTAGCAAAGAGGTTATGCAGCGGCCTGCAAAGCCGCCGAGACAGGTTCGATTCCTGTCCTCGCCTCCATATACCAAGTTCGTTCTCTCCGCCGGCCGCTGATGATACAGCCGTCCAGGCATTGCGCCTGCCGTGCATGGATCCAATGCGGCGTTTCGCAGGCTTCCCGACACCATAGTTATTCCGGCGGATTGCCCGTTCCTCCGCCACCCCCTACGATGCGTTGTCGTCCAAACACTCATCGGGAAAATGCCAGTATCGAGCAGCAAGGCCGCTTCTCCAGGCTCCATCACAATTGGATACGGTGTTGTCAACGCAGCGGCGCGTCCGTTCTACCCGTTGGCCTCAGGTCTCGCTGTAGTCGTGCTGTTCGTATGGGTGGCGAGCGCGCTTGAATGGACGGTGCATCCACATATCGATCCGCGCTGGTTTGCGCATGAGGCGATTTTCGGTGTGCTTGCGGCTGTATTCACTGGTTTCCTCTACAAGTCAGCTCGGGATTGGATGGCATTGGATCCGCTGCGCAGTATCTGGCCGGTGGCAATGGGACTCGTATGGCTCGCTGGACGAGGGGCAATGTTAGCGGCGCCGCATCCTGCTCTCGCTGCGATCGACTGTGCGTTCCTGTTTCTGGCCCCTTTGCCGTTTTATCGGGTTCTCAAACGGTCGCGAATGTTGAAACACGTCGTTCTGGTTGACTTGCTGTGCTTGCTGGCCCTGTTGAATTTCCTCTACCATGCAGCAATACTGGGCCTGTCTCGGCTCGCCCCCGGCGCACTGGTCGGGACAGCCGCCTTGGTCAGCGTCGTCCTGGCAATAGCATGCGCTCGACATGGTGGAGCGGATCGGCAACGCGCTGCGGCAGCCGTCGTTCAATCTCGGCGCAGCGATTCCTGAACCGGCTGCGCGCTGTCCCTTGCGTGATCGGGATTGTCCCCGTCGCAGCAAGCATGGGGGCGACACGGACTGGCGACGCGATTCCCTTATGGCGTCCGCTCGCGGCGGCCTAGGAAAGCAATGCCACGCGTTGCATCTGCACCCAGACTTTGCGCCCCGGCACGATACCGAATTCTTGCAGGAGTCGTGCTTTGACGCGCGCCAGGAAGGGTGTCGGCCCGACCCGTAACTGCACCAGTACCTCATCCATCGCGTCGTTCGCGGCGGCCACCGCCGTGATCTCGGCAGGAAGGGCGTTGGCACTGCCGGATGTCGATGGATCGATCAGCGACAGGCCAATGTCGCGCGCATCGACGCGGCAACGAAGCCGGCTGCCGATCGCCTCCGCGCGGCGCCCAACCGTAAGCATGCCTCCCGGAAAACTCAGCGAGGACAGGTCGCCGGCGTCGTGCCGTGTCAGCACGGCGTCGAACACGGCGCCGATCTCAGGCCCGACATGCGGCGGCAGGTCGACCCGTGCCAGCGTTTCGCCCAATGGCCCGCTGGCAAGCACTTTTCCTTCATCGAGCAGGACCAGGTGGTCAGCCAGTCGCGCCACCTCGTCCGGCGCATGGCTTACATAGACGATTGGAATGGCCAGCTCGTCACGCAGCCGCTCCAGATAGGGAAGGATCTCACGCTTGCGTCTGAAGTCGAGCGCGGCCAGGGGCTCGTCCATGAGCAGGACGCGCGGCGAGGCCAGCAATGCGCGTGCAATGGCAACCCGCTGGCGTTCGCCGCCGGACAAGCGCGCAGGACGCTGGTCCAGCAGCGCCGCGATACCGAGCAGCTCTGTAATCGCGCCGGGGCTGAAACGGCGCTCGTGCACCGGTACCCGCTTGAAGCCGAATTCGAGATTGCCGCGCACCGTCAAATGATCGAACAGGCTGGCTTCCTGGAATACATAGCCGAGCGCCCGCCGGTGCGGAGGGACGAACAGCTTGCGTCCATCGTCCTGCCAGACCTCGTCGCCAAAGGACACGCGTGCACCGGCGATTCGGTCGAGGCCTGCAATCACGCGCAAGCAGGTGGTCTTGCCCGATCCGGAATGCCCGAACAGGGCGCTGATCCCGTCCTGCGGCAACGCAAGGTCGATGTCGAGCGCAAAGCCGTCCGGCTCGACCGCTGCGCTGGTGCGTAGCGCCACATTGAACTGTACCCGTAAGCCATTCATGTGCGCGGTTTCCGTATCGATTGGGGATAGAAGGTGTAAAGGGCGAACAAGACCACGAAGCTGAACACGAGCATGCCTCCCGCAAGCCAGTGCGCCTGCGTGTAGGCCATCGCTTCGACATGGTCATAGATCTGGACAGACACGACACGCGTCTCGTTCGGGATATTCCCGCCAATCATCAATACCACGCCGAATTCGCCGACCGTATGGGCAAATCCAAGCACGGCTGCGGAAAGGAATCCCGGCCGGGCCAGCGGCACCACCACGGTCCAGAAACTGTCCCATGGACTTGCGCGCAGCGTCGCCGCGACTTCGAGGGGGCGCCTGCCGATCGCGTCGAAGGCGTTCTGCAGGGGCTGCACCGCGAACGGCAGGGAGTACACGACCGAGGCCAGCACCAGGCCCTCGAAGGTAAATGGTTTGATGCCCATCCCGAGGGCCACACTGATGCGGCCAAGCGGGCCTTCAGGCCCCAGCGCGAGCAGCATGTAGAAGCCGAGCACGGTGGGCGGGAGTACGATCGGCAGCGCGACCAGGGCGCCCACCACGGGTTTCAAACGCGAGCGCGTGCGCGCCAGCCACCACGCCAGCGGCGTGGCGACCAGCAACAGCAGGAGGGTGACCAGCGTCGCCAGTTTCACGGTCAGCCAGACCGCGGCGAGATCACCGGCAAGCGGATCGATGTCTTCCATGCTCCGCTACTCGTAACCATGGAAGCGGATGATCCGACGTGCCTCGTCGGAGCGCAGGTAGGCTGCCAGCTCCCAGGCCGCCGGGTTGGCCGCGCCCTTGGCAAGCACGACGGCGTCCTGGCGGATCGGCGCATGCAACTCGGCCGGCACGACCCATGCCGATCCACCGATGAAACTGCCACCCCGGTAGACGTCGGACATGGCCACGAATCCGAGGGCAGCGTTGCCGGTCTTGACGAATTGATAGGTCTGGGCGATGTTTTCCCCTTGGACCAGCTTGCTTTTCAGTCCATCGAGCAGGCGTAGCTGTTGAAGGACGTCCACGGCGGCTGCGCCGTAGGGCGCCGTCCTGGGATTGGCGATCGCCAGGTGCGTGAACCCGCGGTTTGCCAGCACGGCTCCCTTTGCATCGACCAGCGAAGCCTGCGCCGACCACAGTACCAGCCGGCCGGTGGCATAGTTGAAAGCTGTGCCGGGCACGCCCAGGCCTTCAGCGACCAGCCTGGCGGGCGTCGCGGCGTCGGCCGCCAGCAGCAGCCCGTAAGGTGCGCCATGCTTGACCTGTGCGTAGAACTTGCCGGTCGCGCCGAAGGCAAGGACGGTTTTGTGGCCACTCTTTTTCTCGAAAGCCTGCGCAATCTTCTGCATGGGCGCGGAGAAATTCGAGGCTACCGCCACGTGTACCTCGGCAGCATCGGCGGAAGGGGCCGCACCGACACATGCCAGTGCGACGAGCAGGATTGGGAGAAAATTTTTCATCGTATGCTGGAGGTCGGCAGCGAGCTCAAGCCCGGGCACCTGCCCGCCACTTCGCCATGCCGGCCTCGTCGGAGGCCCGTGCCTCCACCCAGTGCGCGCCATCCGCCCTCATTTCCTTTTTCCAGAAAGGGGCCCGGGTCTTGAGGTAGTCCATGACGAACTCGCAGGCGGCGAATGCCTCGCCGCGGTGGCGCGCCGCCACTGCCGCGAGCACGATCTGGTCGCAGCCGCGCAGGGCACCGATCCGGTGGATCACCAGGATGTCGGCGACCGGCCAGCGCCGGCTAGCTTCCTGGGCAATGGCTTCCAGTGCTGCCTCGGTCATGCCGGGATAGTGTTCGAGTTCCATGTGTGAGACGGCGTTGGCGCCGTTCATTTCACGCACCGTGCCGACGAAGGCCACCACGGCGCCAACGCCGGGCTGGCCGGCCCGCAAGGCGGCGATCTCGGTAGACAGGTCGAAGTCCTCGTGCTGTACGCGTACGGGCATGTCAACCCCCGGTCACGGGAGGGAAGAAGGCAAGCTCGGCGCCATCGTGCACCGGGCTGTCGAGGCTGCCCAAGACCTGGTCGACCGCGACCCGGAACGCGCTGGGGTCGGACAGGGCTTCGGCCCAGGCGCCGCCGCGCGCGCGCAGCGCTTGCAGCACATCCGCGGCAGTGCGGGTACTGTCCGGCAGCGTCAGGTTGTCGGAGGAGACCCCGAGGGTCTCGCGCAGGCTGGCGAAGAGCCGCAGTTTGATGTGCATGGTGGTCGAATGCGGAGCGAATGGTTTCGGTGGAAGCGTTTGCCGACATTCTAGGGAGATCGCCGGCGCATGGCTGTCGGCATGACGGCTTACGCCGACCTAGTCATTCCGGCCTACGTGCCAGGCTGAATGGTCGAGTTCGTCCGCAAGAGAGGCGTGCGACAATATCCCGCATTACACCGGCCGAGTCCAGGCAACAGAGGTCATCATGGAATTCCCCACCTACCCGCCGCCTGCATTGTCCGACGAGCTGTGGACGGTGCTGGCTGCACGCCGCAATACATCGCTGCGCCGCTTGCAGGCGCCCGGCCCCGACGAGGCGGGCCTGCAGCGCATCTGCGAGGCGGCAGGGCATGCGCCCGATCATGCCAAGCAGCGTTCGTGGCGCCTCGTTTTGATTCCGGCGCATAAGCGCCATGAACTGGGCGATGCCTTCGTGGACGCCCTGGTGCAGCGCGAGCCGGACGCAGATGAAGACGCGCGCAGCGCTGCCCATGGCAAGGCCTTCCACGCGCCCTGCCTGCTGGTCGCCATTTTGCGCGCCGATCCAGCGCTTGCAGATGTTCCTGTGGCCGAGCGCCTGGTGTCGCTGGGGTGCGCGGTGCAGAACATGCTGATCGCGGCGCAGGCCCTCGGCATTGCCAGCGGCCTGGCCAGCGGCGCCGCGCTGGCCGCTTCCGGCATGCGCCGCCTGCTGGGGCTGGAGGCGGGCGAGCAGGCAGTGTGCTTCATCGGCTTCGGCAGCGCCGAGTGCGTCAAGGCGGCGCGCCCGCGCCCGCAGCCCGCGCACTACCTGACGGTGCTGTGAACGGGCCGCGCGGGCGCGCCAGGGGCTGCTAGACGCCGCCGCACGAGCCGCAGCAGCTGCCCGAGCGGGCGGCGCGCTGCTGCAGGGGGAAGCCCGAGCGCGAAATGCTGGTGTCGATTTCCTGCGGCGAGGTCAGGTCGTCGTCGTACTGCAGGTCCACCCGGCTGCTGCCTGCAGCCAGCTCGACGGCGCGGATGCCCGGCATGGACCGTAGCACGCCCAGCATCTTGTCGATGCTGGCGTGATCGAGGACGGCGTTCAATTGAAGTGAGTGTTCCATCTTGGCTCCTTGGGAATCGGTATCGGGTGCATTCATCGTAGCCGCGCCACGCGCGCAGTTCCTTAAAGCAGTTCAGGTTTTTCGCATGTGCATTCCCGGTCAACCGCAGCTGCCGATGTAATTGCACTCGGTGCAGCGCGCGCAGCCGTCCACCTTCTGCAGGGTGCGCGCGCCGCACTCGGGGCATTTCTCGGCCGGGCGTGCCGGCGCCGCGACCGCGTCGGCCTGCGCCGCCATCGTCCCCGCCGGGTCCGCGTGTGCGCTGCCGCGCAGCCGCAGCAGGCGGTCGAGCTGGGGCACCGGCACCTGATTGCCGTAAGCGTCCAGGAAACCGCGCCCGATCAGGATCCGCTGCAGCATGAAGGCGATGGCGGCCACTTCCGAATCGTGGTACACCGGTACCTGGACGCCGTCCTCGCGGGTGAGATGACCGCAGCGCACCGGTCCCTTTTCCCATACCACTTCGCGCATGTCGCCGAGCGCCTTGGCGATCGAGCTGCCAGCGCGCGCGGCCATCGACAGCAGGCGCATGGTCGAGGTGATCCATTGCTGGCCGTCGCTGCGCTGGTTGGCCGGCATGAAGAACTCGAAGGGGCGCTCGATCCTCACCGGGTGCCCGTCCAGCATGCCGTCGACCTGGATGAAGCTGATGGTGAGGTAGACCGCCTTCTTGCCCTCCTGGGTGCTGTACTCCACCTTGGCGGTCACCGACTCGAGCTCGCCGATGGGGCGGCTTTCGAAGCGCCGGCGCAGCGGGTCGGTGTCGGCGGAGCAGGCCAGCTCAGGGGCGGAGGTGGGGGCAGGAGCGGACGGCGCCGGCACGACGCTCAGGACGCTGCCGATGACGCTGTTCGGCCGATAGGTGGCCAATCCCTTAAGCCCGGCCCGCCAGGCTTCGGTGTACAGGTCCTTGAACCCCTCGTAGGGATAGTCGGCCGGCACGTTGACGGTCTTGGAGATAGCGGTATCGATAAAGGGTTGTACCGCCTCCATCATGCGCAGGTGGTCGTGCGCGGACATCTCCAGGGCCGTCACGAACTGTTGCGGCAGCGCGCCGTCGCCGACCTCATGGCCCAGGTGACGGTACAGGCGCCAGGCGTGGTCCGCGACCTCGTAGGTCCGGGTGCTGTCGTCCGGCATGCGCTTCTTGCGGTGGTACACCCACGAAAAGGCCGGCTCGATGCCGTTCGAGGCATTGTCGGCAAAGGCAAGCGAGATCGTTCCGGTCGGCGCGATCGACAGCAGGTGCGAGTTGCGGATGCCATGCAGTGCGATCTCTGCGCGCAGGCTTTCGGGCAGGCGCTGCATGAACTGTCCGTCCAGGTAGCGCTGCGCGTCGAACAGCGGGAACGGGCCTTTCTCGCGTGCCAGCGCGATCGACGCGGCATAGGCGGCGTCGCGCAGTTCGCAGGAAATGCGGGCGGCCATGGCGCGCCCTTCTTCACTGTCGTAGCGGATCCCGAGCATGACCAGCGCGCTGCCCAGGCCCATGAATCCCAGGCCCACCCGGCGCTTGTCGCGGCCTTCGGCGGCCTGCTGCGGCAGCGGCCACTGGGTCGCGTCGAGCGCCAGGTCGAGCATGCGCACGCCGATCGCGGCGACCTCGCGCATGGTATCGAAGTCGAAGCGCGCCTCGGCGCCGAACGGCTGGCGCACATAGCGCGTCAGGTTCAGTGAACCGAGGTCGCAGCAGCCGTAGGGCGGCAGGGGCTGCTCGCCGCAGGGATTGGTGGCCGCCAGCCGCTCGAGGTAGTAGAGGTTGTTTTCCGCGTTCATGCGGTCGATGAACAGGACGCCCGGTTCCGCATGATCGTAGGTCGAGCGCATGACCTTGTCCCACAGTTCGCGGGCGCGCACCCGCCGGTACGTCCACAGGCCGTCGTCGCGCCGGAAGGCACCGTCGGCCAGCGCATCCGGCCCCGGTTCGGCCTGGTGCCGCAGTTCGAACTCGCCGTCGGCCAGCAGGGCCGCCATGAATTCGTCGCTCACGCCGACCGACAGGTTGAAGTTGCTGAAGGCGCCGCCGTCCTTTGCCGTGATGAAGCGCTCGACGTCGGGATGGTCGACACGCAGCACGCCCATCTGGGCGCCGCGCCGGGCGCCCGCCGACTCGACCGTGCGGCACGAAGCGTCGAACACTTCCATGTACGAGACCGGCCCGGAGGCCCGCGAATGGGTGCCGCGCACGACGCTGCCCGCCGGGCGGATCGGACTGAAGTCGTAACCGACGCCGCCGCCGCGCCGCATGGTTTCGGCCGCTTCCGCCACCGCGGTGTAAATGCCGGGCAGGCCGTCATGGCTGCCGGTGATCGAGTCGCCCACCGGCTGCACGAAGCAGTTCATCAGGGTCGCCTTGATGCCCAGGCCAGCGGCCGAGTTGATGCGGCCGGCAGGGACGAAACCCTGTTCCTGGGCCCACAGGAAGCGCTGTTCCATCTCCTGGCGCAAGGCTTCGGCCTCGTGGCCTGCCAGGGCGCGCGCGACGCGCGCGCGCACCTCGCCGATACTGGTCTCGTTTCCTTTGGCGTACTTCTCGCGCAGTACGTCGACCGACACCTCCTGGGGTGCCATGGTCGCTGCGAACATCTGGTCATTGGCGTTCATGGTTCTCGCGATAGAGGGATCCGCACGGGATCCGGTTGGTTGATCTGCAACGCCATCCACTATCCGCGTAAAGCCGCGATGCCGCCTTAAACTGGTTCAAGAAAGGAGGGGAGCAAGGGTGTCGGCGACTACCTCGGCGGGCGTCGGCGCATCCGGGAAAGCGGGCAGCGGATCCCGGTGCAGCAGTGCGGCTTGCGCGGCCACGCGCGCCACCATCGCCTCGGCCTGATCGGGGTCGAAACCGGCATGGTAGCGCTTCCTGACGCCGTGCTCGCCGAGTTGCCAGTGCGTGTCGGGCTCGACGCCGTGGCGCGCCAGGCAACTCTTCGCGCACACCAGCGGGCAGCCGTCGATCGTCACCACCGGACGCCCGGACTTGGCGAGCTTCACCAGGGACGGCACGTCGCCGCCGACGCCGGCGATGCAGGACATCTCGGCCACGCCGAGGCGGTCCAGCGCGAGGGCGATGTAGTTGGCCATCTGCGCCGCGCTCGAACAGCCCGAGCACGAGTACACAAGCGGGATGCTGGCGCGGTCCTTAGGCATGGGACGCTCCCTGCCGTGAGGCGCGCAGCGAACCCGGGCGGCGAGGTAACAGGCCGTCCAGCGAGAACAGCGGGTGCTCGATCGCGTCCAGGGTGTTCTTGACCAGCAGGCCCAGCTCGGTATCGCCTTCCATCACCAGCCGGCGGCTGAAGAACAGCGTATCGGGATCTTCCTTGCGTGCGGCAAGCAAGGCGAAATCGCGCAGGCTGGCGCTGATGCTCAGGTCGGCCTCGCCCGAGCGTCTGGCCGGGGCGAAGGCGCGGCCGCGCCAGACGAAGTCGAAGGCGATGCCGGCGTCCAGCGCGCGCAGGCGCAGTCGCTTGCCGGCCAGGCCGGCGCGCACGTCCTCCGGCAGGTGCCGGACCAGGATCCGGTTGCGTGCCGCCGCGAACAGGCAGGAACCCGGATAGGCGGGCAGCAGCGACAGGAGGCGGCCGACGGGGGGCGGCAGGAGTTGCGGTGCATGGTGCATGATTGTCCTCATGGTTGTCCACGTGATGGCCGCGTTCATGCGGCCTGTTTGTCCAGCCCGGGCCGGCCATGCCAGAAGCCGTCGCAGGCCGCCGCCGGCATCAGCGGCGCCATCTGCCGGGCCGCCTCGCGTCCGTCCAGGCGGCCGTGCAGTGTGGCGTGCGCCAGGTCGACGATGGCGCACATGTGCGCCGCCTGGGGACTGAGGCGCACGACGTCCACGCCCATGGCGCGCATGACGTCGAACTGGTCGAGCAGGTTGTAGACCAGGGCCGACTGGGTCTGGATGCCGTTCAGGACCAGGAAGGGCTGCTTCTCGCGTGTTTCCATGAGCAGGCCGTCGGGATGGTCGATGCAGCTGAAGCGGCAGTCGTCCTTGGGGAGATTGCGGTGGCGCGCCGTGAAGCAGCGCGCCGAGAATGCCAGCGGCAGGCGGCCGTAGGCGAATACTTCGGTCTGCAATGCCGGAGGCTTCTCTTCGAGCAGGGCCGCCAGGCCACTGCGCGACATCTCCAGCGGCATGACCCAGCGGGTGGCGCCGGCATTGGCCAGGATCGCCAGCGACTGCGCGCTGTAGAGGTTCAGGTGCGGCCCGGCGACGAAGGGCAGGCCGTTCATGCAGTGAACGGCGCCGAAGTCGTTGGCCTCGACCAGGTGGCGGCCGTTGGCGGCGATCCGGCGCAGGATGCCGAGGTCCGGGCCCGATTCGATCAGCACCTGGGTCGACAGCACCACCTGCTTGCCTGCCGCTTCCAGCATGGCGGCCAGCGCCAGCCAGTCGGCCAGGCGCAGTTCGTGGCGGCGCGAGCAGACGGTTTCGCCAAGGTAGACGATGTCGACCGGCGTCGCCGCCATGGTTTCGTAGAACGTGAACACGGTGTCGCGCGGCCAGTAATACTGGATGGGGCCGAGGGCAATTTTCATCGTAGGCTCCGGATCGTTCATTTCCATGGGCGGTGATAGGCGCCCAGGGTGTGCTGCTGGCCCTCCGCCACCTTGTCGAGTTCGGCCATCCAGGCCGGACGCACGGCATAGCGCTGCCGTTCGGCGCTGCACAGGTCGATGGCTTCGCGCCAGACGCGCGTCACCTGCGCGACGTAGGCGGGACTGCGCTGGCGCCCCTCGATCTTGATGGCGCGCGCGCCCAGCTTGATCAGCTTCGGCAGGATTTCCAGGGTGTTCAGGCTGGTCGGCTCCTCGACCGCGTAATAGGTGTCGCCATCCACGTCGAAACGGCCCTTGCACAGGGTTGGATAACCGGCGTGCTCCGAGGCGTCGTAGCGGTCGATCAGCACCTCGTTCAGGCGCGCCTCGAGGCCCGCCGGCGTGTGCTGCCAGCGCACCGCCTTGGCCGGCGAGCACACCCCGTGGGTGTTGGGCGACTCCCCGGTCGCATAGGACGACAACTGGCAGCGGCCCTCCACCATGACGCACAGGCTGCCGAAGCCGAACACCTCGATCTCGACCGGCGTGTTGCCGATCACCTGCTCGACCTGGGCGAGCGAGAGCACGCGCGGCAGCACCGCGCGGGCGATGCCGAAATGGCGGTGGTAGAAGTTGATCGCTTCCGCGTTCGTGGCCGAGCCCTGTACCGACAGGTGCAGGCGCAGTTCGGGATGCACGCGCGCGACATATTCCATCAGGCCCGGATCGGCCAGGATGACGGCGTCGATGCCGGCCATGGCGGCGCGGTCGATGGCCTGGCGCCATACGTCCCAGGCGCCGGGTTGCGGATAGGTGTTGAGGGCCAGGAAGACCTTGCGGCCGCTCCGGTGGGCATACTGGATGCCGTCGGCGATGGCGGCGTCGCCGAAGTTCAGGCCGGCGAAATTGCGCGCATTGGTGGCGTCGCGAAAACCGAGGTAGACGCAGTCGGCGCCGTTGTCGACGGCGGCCTTGAGCGCGGGGAGGCTGCCGGCAGGGCAGACGAGTTCGACCGGCGCGCGCGCCGACGGCGCGCGGCTTGCATCGGAAGGGGTGAGTGACATGGATAGCGGGACGGGTAGTGCTCGGCCAGGGGCCGTGCTGTCGATCGATGCCGGCAGCGTGCCGGCCCTGCGGGAAAACCTCCGTTCTCCCATGTCACGACTATAGCGGCGAGGTACCCGGCGCGCCTTAAACTGGTTCAAGAACCGGGCAAGGAGCGCGTTAGAAGAAGCGCACCGGCTGCCCGTCCGGATCGAAGGCAGCGAAGCGATCGATGGCGCCGCGGTGCACGGCATCGATCATCATCTTCAGGGCGCGCTCGACGTCCTGGCCGCCGGGCGGCTGGCCGTCGCGGCCCGGCAGGGCGGCCACGAACACCATGTCCCAGGGCTGGCCGGTCTGGCGCGACTCCTCGGCCAGGGCTGCGAAGCTGGCCAGTTCGGCGGCCGACTTGTCGACGCACATCACGGGTGTCAAGGCGCCGCCCCGGCCGGCATCGAAGCGCTTTTTCTGTCCGGGAGAATGCGTTTGCGGCAGCTCGGCGGCGGCGAACACGAACAGCAGTTGCTGCGGTTCGTCCTGGGCGCCGGCGGCGGCAAGGAAATCGGAGAAGTCGTTGAGTTGCATGATAGGGGGGCGAAAAAAAAAGGTCAGTCTGCCACGGTGGGCCGGATCAGTGCGCGAGATAGCGTCCGGGCCGGTGGTTGATCGCCAGGGTCAGGTTGAGCACGGCGGTGCCCGCCAGTGACAGCATCCAGGACGCTGGCGTGAGCAATGCGAGCGAAGCCAGCAGGATGAGCGCGTCGATCGCGAGCTGCACCAGGCCGGCGCGCCAGCCGAAGCGTTCCTGCAGCCAGATGCAGAGGATGTTGAACCCACCCAGGCTGGCCCGGTGGCGGAACAGCATCAGGAGGCCCACCCCGACCAGGACGCCGCCCATCAGGGCGGCGTAGATAGGATGCACCCGGCCCAGCTGCAGCACGCCCGGCAGCAGCTCTGTGCCGAGCGAAAACAGCAGCACTGCGCCCAGGGTTTTGAGCGTGAAGCGCCAGCCCAGCTTGCGCAGGGCGAAGGCATAGAAGGGCAGGCTCAGAACAAGGAAGATCTTGCCGAACCCGATGCCGGTCGCGTAGTGGAGCAGCAGGCACAGTCCGGCGACGCCGCCGGTGACCAGGCCGGCGCTGTTCATCAGGGTGACGCCGAGCGACACCAGCATGGCGCCGCCGACCAGGGCCTGCAGGTCGTCCAGCACCGAGTGCGGGACGCTGCGTTCGGCGATGGATTGTCCGGCGCCGGCCATGGCCTTACTGCACCAGCGGCGTGTCGGCGCCTTCCAGGGTCACGCCGGTGATCTCGGCCCGTCCCACCAGCAGTTGCAGGTACTGGTGCACGCCGCGCTGCCAGGCGGCGGTGCCGAGGTAGTCGGCGATCTGGGCACGCACCGCCTCGAAGGGCAGCAGGCGACCCTCGACCCGGCGCTGGACCTGGACGATGTGCAGGCCGAAGCGGGTTTCCAGCAGGCGCTCGGCCAGCTGGCCTTCGCCGAGGCGGAACAGCAGCTTGTCGAACTCGGGCACGCACTGGCCGCGCGAGAGCTGGCCCAGGCTGCCGCCGACCGCGCCGGACGGACAGTTCGAGTACTGGCGCGCCAGTTCGTCGAAGCGCTCGGGCGCGGCGCGCAAGGCTTCCAGCACTGATTCGGCGGTGGCGCGCACCAGTTCCAGCGGCACGCTGGGCGTGACCTGGAACAGGATGTGGCGCGCCTCGACCATCTCGCCGTTGGTGAAGCGCTGCGGATGGTTGCGGTAGTACTGGGCGCAGGCGGCTTCGTCGGCCTGCGGCACCCGTACTTCGCGCGCCAGCAGGGTTTCGATGCAGGTGTCGTCATCCTCGCCCTGGATCCCGAGGCGCGCCGCTTCCTGCAGCAACAGGGTGCGCAGCACCACTTCGTGTACCGCTTCCTTGAGCGGATTGGCCGCGTCCTGGTGATGCGGCAGTTCGCGTTCGATGACGCTGTCGTCGATGTCGACGCCGTTGATGGAAAGTCCCATGATGTCTCCTTTAGCCTTCTCAGCGCGGGCGGACCAGCTGGAAGGCGCGGCCCAGGTAAGCCACCGCGCCGAAGCCGCTCCATACGTGCACCAGGCGAGTGAACGGGAAGATGACGAACAGCGACATTCCCATGAACAGGTGCAGCTTGAACACCAGCGGCGCATCGACGATGAAGCCGGCGGCATCGCCGCGGAAAGTGACGATGTGCTGGGCCCAGCTCATCAGGAGCACCATCATGTGGCCGTCCATGTGGCCTGCCGACACGAAGATCGAGCTCAGGCCCAGCAGCAGGGTGCCGAGAATCCACAGCAGGACGATCTTGTCCTTGAAGGTGGTGGCGCGGCGCAGGCGGTCGTTGGCGATGCGGCGCGCCAGCAGCAGCACGATGCCGACCAGGCACAGGGTGCCCATGATGCCTCCGGCGACCATGGCGAACAGCTGCTTGGCGCCGTGCGGAACGCCGAGGCTGTCCCAGACCCAGACCGGGGTGAGCAGGCCGGCGGCATGGCCGAAGAACAGACCGATGATACCGATGTGGAACAGCGGGCTGCCCCAGCGCAGGCTGCCGCGGTGCAGCACCTGGGTCGACTCGGACTTCCAGGTATATTGTTCGCGATCGAAGCGGATCAGGCTGCCGAGCAGGAAGATCGCCAGCGCGATGTAGGGGTAGATCCCGAAGGTGAATTGGTGCAGGTAGTTCATGATGGTCTCCTGGGCATTCGGCGGTCAGGCGGCGGCGCGCGCCTGGCGGTGGACGCCTTGCGGGTAAAAGTTGATCGGTTGCGTGCCGTTCGCGGCCGGCTTGAGCAGCGGTTCGACGCCGTCGGCACCTGGGCCGAAGGTTTCCAGGGCTTCGTCCATGTCCTTGATCGGCGGCTCGGAGAGTTCCTCGGCCTGGACCGGCGACAGGCTTTCGAGCACGTCGAACACGCCGGCATATACGCTGCCGTTGGCAGCGAGCTTGCGGCCGATGTGGGCCAGCACGTGAACGGCGTCGCCCAGCAGGCGCCCGGCGGCCCCGTCGTCCTGGAGCTGCGACAGGAATTCCAGGAACAGCGGCACGTAGTCGGGCAGCTCGTCCGGGCACATCTCCAGCCCGTGCTTCTTGTACTCTTCCATCAGGTCGACCATGGCCTGGCCGCGGTCGCGCGACTCGCCATGGATGTGCTCGAACAGGTGCAGCGAGTGCGTCGGCGTGCGGTCGAAGGTCTGCACGTATTCCTGCTGCAGCGTGATCATGTCGTTCTCGGCCAGGTGCGCCAGCAGCGAGGCCACGCGGGCGCGCATCGGCACCGGCAGGCCGGCTTCGAGCTCGGGCAGGGCGGCGACCAGCTCCGGCTCGGGGTAGGTCAGCAGCGCCGACAGGATTTGGTAGTGTTGCATGTCGATTCCTCGTTTTCCTTGCCCGCCCCCGGGGGCGGGGGCGGCGGTTGGGATGCATCTAGCGCCTCAGGCGCCTTCCATCTCTTTCTTCTTGCGCGACTTCGGCATCGAGACGAAGTGCACCGAGCCCTGTTTCTTCTTGCCGAACAGGGAGGCGTCGCTGACGCCGTCCGAGCAGCCGTTGCCGAAGGAGAAGCCGCAGGATCCCTTCTCGTTGAAGCTGTCCTCGGCCATCTCCTTGTGGCTGCTCGGGATCACGAAGCGGTCTTCGTAGTTCGCGATCGCCATGATGTGGTACATGTCCTCGACCACGGCTTTCGAGAGGCCGGTCTGCTTCAGCACGGCGAGGTTCTCGACACCGTCGACCGACTTGCTGCGCATGTAGGCGCGCATCGCCAGCATGCGGTCCAGCGCATGGACCACCGGTGCTTCCTTGCCCGCGGTGAGCAGGTTGGCCAGGTAGCGCACCGGGATGCGCAGGCTCTGCGTATCCGGGATGATGCCGTTCATGCCCATCTTGCCGCTTTCGGCCGCGGCCTGGATCGGCGACAGTGGCGGGATGTACCACACCATCGGCAGCGTGCGGTATTCCGGATGCAGCGGGAAGGCGATCTTCCACTCGACCGCCATCTTGTACACCGGCGAGCGCTTGGCCGATTCGAGCCACGAATCCGGAATGCCCTGGCGGCGTGCTTCCTCGATGACCTTTGGGTCATGCGGGTCGAGGAACAGGTCGAGCTGGGCTTCGTACAGGTCCTGCTCGTCGGCTACCGAGGCGGCGGCCTCGATCTTGTCGGCGTCGTACAGCAGCACGCCCAGGTAGCGGATCCGGCCCACGCAGGTTTCCGAGCACACGGTCGGCTGGCCGGCCTCGATGCGTGGGTAGCAGAAGGTGCACTTCTCGGCCTTGCCCGACGACCAGTTGTAGTAGATCTTCTTGTACGGGCAGCCCGAGATGCACATGCGCCAGCCGCGGCACTTGTCCTGGTCGATCAGCACGATGCCGTCGTCCTCGCGCTTGTACACCGAGCCGGACGGGCAAGAGGCGACGCAGGCCGGGTTCAGGCAGTGCTCGCACAGGCGCGGGAGGTACATCATGAAGGTGTTCTCGAAGGTCGAGTACATCTCTTTCTGCACGTTGTCGAACAGCTTGTCCTTGCTGCGCTTGGCGAACTCGCCGCCCAGGTCGTCTTCCCAGTTCGGGCCCCATTCGATCTTGTCCATTTTCTTGCCGGTCAGGACCGAGACCGGACGGGCGGTCGGCGGCGTCTCCGACAGCGGCGCGTTCTGCAGGCGCTCGTAGTCGTAGGTGAAGGGCTCGTAGTACTCGTCGATCGCCGGCAGGTTCGGGTTGGCGAAGATGTTGGCCAGGATCTTCAGGCGCGAGCCCTGACGCGGTTCGATCTTGCCCGAAGCGGTACGCTTCCAGCCGCCGTTCCACTTGTCCTGGTTTTCCCATTCCTTCGGGTAGCCGATGCCCGGCTTGGTCTCGACGTTGTTGAACCACGCGTACTCGACGCCGTCGCGGCTGGTCCAGACGTTCTTGCAGGTCACCGAACAGGTGTGGCAGCCGATGCACTTGTCCAGGTTCAGGACCATGCCGATTTGTGCTCTGATTTTCATTTCAATTCCTCATTCATCCTGGCGCCTTAGGCATTCTTCGGTGCCGGCATCCTTGCCAGCGCGGGTTCGCGTTCTTCTTTCGGGGCCTTCGGCTGCGCTGCCGGCCTGGCTTGCGCCGGCCCCGGACCGCGCGTGATCTCGTCGCTGTTCGGCCGCGATTCGTCGCGTGCGCCTTCCATCCACTCCACGTCGCGCATCTTGCGCACCACCACGAATTCGTCTCGGTTCGAACCGACCGTGCCGTAGTAGTTGAAGCCGTACGACAGCTGGGCATAGCCGCCGATCATGTGAGTCGGCTTGGTCACGGCGCGGGTCACCGAGTTGTGGATGCCGCCGCGCTTCTTCGACATCTCCGCGCCCGGCACGTTGACGATCTTTTCCTGGGCGTGGTACATCAGCGTCATGCCTTCGGGGACGCGCTGGCTGACCACCGCGCGGGCGGTGAGCGTGCCGTTCACGTTGAACACCTCGATCCAGTCGTTGTCCTCGATGCCGGCGGCTTTCGCGTCGGTTTCCGACAGCCACACGTGCGGTCCGCCGCGCGACAGCGTCAGCATGCGCAGGTTGTCCGAGTAGGTCGAGTGGATGCCCCACTTCTGGTGCGGCGTGATGAAGTTCAGCGCCAGCTCCTTGTTGCCGTTCGGGCGACGGTTCATGATCGCCTCGGTGGTCTTGGTGTTGATCGCCGCCTTGTACACGCACAGTCCCTCGCCGAAGTCGCGCATCCACAGGTGATCCTGGAAGAACTGCTGGCGGCCGGTCAGCGTGCGGAACGGAATCAGCTCGTGCACGTTGGTGTAGCAGGCGTTGTAGCTGACCTCTTCGCTCTCCAGGCCCGACCAGGTCGGCGAGGAGATGATCTTGCGCGGCTGGGCCTGCACGTCACGGAAGCGGATGCTGTCGTGTTCGCGCGGTTTGGCCAGGTGCGTGTGGTCGCGTCCGGTGATCTTGGACAGCGCATCCCAGGCCTTCACGGCCACGTGGCCGTTGGTTTCCGGCGCCAGCGTGAGGATCATCTCGGCCGCATCGATCGCGGTGTCCAGGCGCGGCTGGCCCTGCGACACGCCTTCTTCCTGGACGGTGCGGTTGATGCCGCGCAGGGTCTCGACTTCGTGCCCGGTCTTCCAGCCGATGCCCTTGCCGCCGTTGCCGGCCTTCTCGAGCAGCGGTCCCACCGAGGTGAACTTCTTGTGGATGTCGCGGTAGTTGCGCTCCACGACTGTCATGGCCGGCATGGTCTTGCCGGGGACCGGTTCGCACTCGCCAAGACGCCAGTCCTTCGGATCGAAAGGCTGACCCAGTTCGCCCGGGGTGTCGTGCATCAGCGGGGTGAGCACGAGGTCCTTGCGGGTGCCGAGACGGGCGCCGCCGATCTCCGAGAACTTGGCGGCGATGCCCTTGTAGATCTCCCAGTCCGACTTCGATTCCCACAGCGGCTGCACGGCTTCGGACAGCGGGTGGATGAACGGGTGCATGTCGGAGGTGTTCAGGTCGTCCTTTTCGTACCAGGTCGCGGTCGGCAGCACGATGTCGCCGTACAGGCAGGTGGTCGACATGCGGAAGTCGAGCACCACCAGCAGGTCGAGCTTGCCTTCGGCGGCCGGACGTACCTTGACGTCACGCGGCTTGATGCAATCGGTCTCGTCGCTCAGCAAGGCGTTCTGGGTGCCGAGCAGGTACTTCAGGAAGTACTCGTGGCCCTTGCCCGAGCTGCCCAGGATGTTCGAACGCCACACGAACATATTGCGCGGGAAGTTCGCCGGATTGTCCGGGTCGTCGCACGAAAAATTCAGCTTGCCGGCCTTGATCTGCTCGACCGCGTACTGGGCCGGATCCATGCCTGCCGCTTCGGCCGCGCGCGTCACCTCGAGCGGATTGGTCTCGAGCTGCGGCGCCGACGGCAGCCAGCCCATGCGCTCGGCCTTGGCGTTGTAGTCGATCAGGGCCATCTCTTCCATCTTGCCGTCGGCGGTCGGGCACAGGATTTCCGAGGTGTGCAGCTTCTCGTGGCGCCACTGGCTGGTGTGGGCATAGAAGAACGAGGTCGAGTTCATCTGGCGCGACGGACGGTTCCAGTCCAGCGCGAAGGCCAGCGGGGTCCAGCCGGTCTGCGGGCGCAGCTTTTCCTGGCCCACGTAGTGGGACCAGCCGCCGCCGCTCTGGCCGATGCAGCCGCACATCATCAGCATGTTGATGATGCCGCGGTAGGTCATGTCCATGTGGTACCAGTGGTTCAGCGCCGCGCCGACGATGACCATCGACTTGCCGCGGGTGCGGTCGGCGTTGTCGGCGAACTCGCGCGCCACCGTGATGACGTCCTGCGCCTTGACGCCGGTGTGCTTGACCTGCCAGGCCGGGGTGTAGGGAACGTCGTCCTCGTAGCCCTTGGCGGCGTTCGGGCAGATGCCGCGGTCGACGCCATAATTGGCCATCGACAGGTCGAACACGGTCGTGACCATGGCTTCGCTGCCGTCGGCCAGGGTGATCTTCTTGACCGGCACGTTGCGCAGCAACAGGTCGTCGGCATCCTTGCCGCCGAAGTAGGGGAAGCCGACCGGCACGATGCCGTCGTTGGCGTCGATCAGCGACAGCTGGGGATCGATCGGGTTGCGCGTCGAGCCTTCCTTCTGCTCGAGGTTCCACTTGCCGGCCTCGCCCCAGCGGAAACCGATCGAGCCGCTGGGGGCGACGATCTTGCCGGTGGCCTGGTCGAGCACCAGTGTCTTCCATTCCGGGTTGTTGGTTTCGTTCAGGTTGTCGGCCAGGTGCGAGGCGCGCAGGAAGTAATCCGGCACCAGGGTGCCGTCGCGTTCCTTGAGCATCACCAGCATCGGGAAGTCGGTGTACTGCTTGGCGTACTCGGTGAAATAGGCCGATTTGCCGGTTGCGTGGTATTCCTTCATGATGACGTGGCCCATGGCCATCGCCAGCGCGGCGTCGGTGCCCTGCTTGGGGGCGAGCCAGATGTCGCCGAACTTGGCCATCTCGCCGAAGTCGGAAGACACGGCCACGGTCTTGGTGCCCTTGTAGCGCACTTCGGTGTAGAAGTGGGCGTCCGGGGTACGGGTCATCGGCACGTTCGAGCCCCACACCATCAGGTAGGTCGAGTTGTACCAGTCGGCCGATTCCGGCACGTCGGTCTGCTCGCCCCACACCTGCGGGCTGGCCGGCGGCAGGTCGCAGTACCAGTCGTAGAAGCTCATGGCCACGCCGCCGATCAGGCTCAGGTAGCGGGTGCCGGCGGCATAGCTGACCATCGACATGGCGGGAATCGGCGAGAAGCCGATGATGCGGTCCGGACCATACTTGTCGATCGTATGGGCATTCGCGGCGGCGATCATCTCGTTGACTTCGTCCCACTTGGCGCGCACGAAGCCGCCCTGGCCGCGGATCGACTTGTAGCTGGCGGAGCGCTCCGGATCCTGGGTGATCCACTCCCATGCACCGATCGGGTCGCGGGTGAGGCGCGCCTCGCGCCACATCTGCATCAGGCGGCCGCGCACCATCGGGTGCTTGACGCGCTGCGCCGAATAGACGTACCACGAGTAGCTGGCGCCGCGCGGGCAGCCGCGCGGCTCGTGGTTCGGCAGGTCCGGGCGGGTGCGCGGGTAGTCGGTCTGCTGGGTTTCCCAGGTGATCAGGCCGTTCTTGACATACACCTTCCAGCTGCAGGAACCGGTGCAGTTCACGCCGTGGGTCGAACGCACGATCTTGTCGTGCTGCCAGCGCTGGCGGTAGGCGTTTTCCCAGGTGCGGTCTTCAATGACCACCTCACCGTGGCCGTTCGAGAACGTTTGCTTGGCTTTGCCGAAAAATTTCAGTCGGTCCAGAAAGTGACTCATGGTTTCTCCATCGACGCGCCGGCGGCGCGCTTCGCTAATGTGATTTCACTGTTGCCAGTCTACGGAGCGGCTTGTCCGTTGAGTATTCGTAAGAAGTCGGTCCGGCGCCGGATTTGGGACTAGTGCGCCTACACCTTTCGAACTAGCCCCGCGGTGCTCCGAGAGCACGAAGGCCGCTGCCTGAAGCCTCAGGCAGCGGCCTTCGCCGCAGCGCGCCGGTCAGCCCGGCACGCCACTCCCGCCGGTCGTGCGATCAGCAGGGCATTTCCGCGCCCTTGCGCGAGTAGAACCACCAGGTCACGGCAATGCAGCTCATGTAGAAGCCGATGAAGCACCACAGGGCGGCGTCGGCGCTGCCGGTCAGGGCGATCGAGGTGCCGTAGCTCTTCGGGATGAAGAAGGCGCCGTAGGCGGCGATGGCCGAGGTGAACCCGAGGACCGCGGCAGCCTCCTTGTTGGCGCTGGCGACGGCCTGGGCTTGCACGGCTTCCGGCTGGCCGGCAGCAGCGCGCTGGTGCAGGCTCAGGAAGATCACCGGGATCATGCGGAAGGTCGAGGCGTTGCCCACGCCGGTGCAGGCGAACAGCACCAGGAACATGCCGAAGAAGCCGGCGAAGCTGCCGGGATTGCCGCCGCCGGGCAGGAAGTGCAGCACGCCGAGCACGGCGCCGATCATGGCGACGAAGGTCCAGACGGTCACGCGGGCGCCGCCAAGCTTGTCCGAGATCCAGCCGCCAGCCACGCGGGACAGGGCGCTGACCAGGGGGCCGACGAAGGCGTACTGCAGCGGATTCACGTCCGGGAACAGGGTGCTGGTGAGCAGCGGGAAGGCTGCCGAGTAGCCGATGAACGAACCGAAGGTGCCGATGTAAAGCCAGCACATCAGCCAGTTATGCTTGCGCTTGAAGATCACGGCCTGCTCCGAGAACGAGGCCTTGGCCGAGGCCAGGTCGTTCATGCCGAACCATGCGGCCAGGGAGCTCAGGAGAATGAAGGGCACCCAGATGAAGCCGGCGTTCTGCAGCCAGACCTGCTTGGTTTGGGCGGCGCCTTCCACGACCTTGCTCCAGGTCTGCGGCTCGCCGCCGAACACGGCGGCGGTGATCACCAGCGGCACCACGAACTGCACCGCCGACACGCCCAGGTTGCCCAGGCCGGCATTCATGCCCAGGGCGTAGCCCTTCTGCGCCTTCGGGAAGAAGAAGCTGATGTTGGACATCGACGAGGCGAAGTTGCCGCCGCCAAAGCCGCACAGCAGGGACAGTACCAGCATGGTCGGGTAGCTGGTGGTCGGGTCCTGGACGGCGAAACCGATGCCCAGCGCCGGGATCATCAGCGAGGCCGTCGAGATCGCAGTCCATTTGCGGCCACCGAAGATCGGCACCATGAACGAGTAGAAGATGCGCAGGGTCGCGCCGGACAGGCCCGGCACCGCGGCCAGCCAGAACAGCTGGTTGGTGCTGTACTTGAAGCCGATCGCCGGCAGGTTGACGACGACGACGCTCCAGACCATCCAGATTGCGAAGGCCAGCATCAGGGCCGGGATCGAGATCCAGAGGTTGCGGCTGGCGGTGGCCTTGCCGCGGTGTTGCCAGAAGGCGGGGACCTCGGGCTCCCAGGTCGATATCAGGTAGCTGCTCACAATGTTCTCCTGTGTGCGTTTTTAATTGGTTGATGAAAGGTGGGTAGGATCAGGCTGCCCTGCGTACCGGGGCGGCCGGCGCCTTGGGCGCAATTGCCGCCGGCTGGGTGCGCTCGGGTTTGAACGAGAAGTGCATCCAGACCAGCGAGACGCAGACGGTGCCGTAGAGCAGCATGAACGAGCTCGAGCGGATGCCGGTCAGGTCGACGATGGCGCCGAACAGGATCGGCAGGATGAAGCCGCCCAGGCCGCCGGCCAGGCCGACCACGCCCGAGACCGCGCCGATGTTGTCGCTGAAGTCGTCGGCAATGAAGCGGAACACCGAGGCCTTGCCGATCGCCATGGCCACGCCGACCACGAACAGCAGGGCGGTGAAGGCGATGGGGCCGAGGCCGATCTGCATGTCCATGACGCCCTCGACGGTCTTGACACTCATGGTGGTCTGCGGATACGACAGGATGAAGAAGCAAATCCAGCAGACCCACATCACCCACCAGGTGACCTTGTAGGCGCCGTACTTGTCCGAGATCCAGCCGCCCAGCGCGCGCAGCACGCCGCCCGGCAGCGAGAAGCAGGCGGCCAGCAGCGCGGCCAGCTTCAGGTCGAAGCCGTATTCGCCGACGTAGTACTTGGTCATCCACAGGGCCAGGGCCACGTAGCCGCCGAACACGACCGAGTAGTACTGGCAGTAGCGCCACACCCGTGGGTCCTTCAGCACGCGCATCTGCTGGGCGAACGATTCACCGGAGGGCGTCTTGTGCGCCGGGTCGGAATACGAGAAGAACCAGAACAGCAGGGCGGTGGCGACCATCGCCCCGGCATACACCTTGGGCAGGTACTGCCAGCCGGCCGCGGCGATGATGGCCGGTGCCACGAACTTGGTCAGGGCCGAGCCCGAATTGCCGGCGCCGAACACGCCCATCGCGAAACCGCGGCGTTCCTTGCCGAACCAGCGGGCGACATAGGGCGTGCCGACCGAGAACGAGCCGCCGGCCAGGCCGACGAACAGGCCCAGCACCAGGAAGTGCCAGTAGGCGGTCGCGTAGCTGATCAGGTAGATCGGCAGCGCGCAGGCCAGCATCAGGATGAAGAAGACGATGCGGCCGCCGAAGCGGTCGGTCCAGATGCCGAGCGGGACGCGGGACAGCGCGCCGCTCAGCACCGGGGTGGCGATCAGGAGGCCGAACTCGGTCTCGTTCAGGCCCAGCTTGGCCTTGATGGGGATGCCCAGGACGGCGAACATCATCCATATGGCAAAACAGATCGTGAATGCAAAGGTACTGCTGACGAGGACCGCGACCGGTCGTTTATCAGTGCTCATGTTTTTCTCCTGAAACGCACTTTTCGATAGTTCAAAGCCTACGTGGAAGCGGCATGCCCAACTATTGGCCGGAGGGCGATATTCATTTGGGCAAGAGAGCTAGTGCGGCTAGTCACAAATAGCTAGCAGCCCCAGGCGGGGGGGCGTCGTGATTCGTCCACCTTGAGCCGGCGCAAGCGTGTAGGATGGCGACATTTCCACGAAGCCCAACGCCATGCAGAACCCATTGAGCCTGGAACAACTGAGCAGCATCATCGATATTGCCGAGAACGCCGTCGTCTGTACCGACGAGGCGCAGCGCATCGTGTTCTTCAACCAGGGCGCACAACGGGTGTTCGGCTGGGCCGCCGAGGAAGTGGTCGGCCAGAACCTGGAACTCCTGATTCCCGCGCGGTTCCGCCCGGGACACGGCGAGCGCGTCGCCGGTTTTCGCCATGGCGAGCGGCCGGCGCGGCGGATGGGCGAACGCGGCACCATCTATGCGGTCCGCAAGGACGGCAGCGAGTTTCCGGCCGAGGCCACGATCTCGAAATCCGAGGCGGATGGGCGCGTCATCCTGACCGCGATCCTGCAGGACATCTCCGAGCGCAAGGCCTACGAGCGCGAACTGGAAATGGCCAAGGACAGGGCGGAGGCCGCGATGCAGGCCAAGAGCATGTTCCTGGCCAATATGAGCCACGAAATCCGCACGCCGCTGAACGCCGTCATCGGCATGACCAGCCTGCTCCTGCACACCGACATCAACGAGGAACAGCGCGATTACACGGAAACCATCCGTTCCAGCAGCGAAGCGCTGCTCTCGATCATCAACGACCTGCTCGACTACTCGAAACTGGAGGTAGGGCGGCTCGACCTCGAACGCCATGCCTTCGAGGTGCGGCGCTGTGTCGAGGACGCGCTCGACCTGCTGGCGCCGGCCGCCAGCGAAAAGAATCTCGACCTGGCCTACATGCTCGAGCCGGGAGTGCCGGCGACGATCCTGGCCGACGCCACCCGCCTGCGCCAGATCCTGGTGAACCTGCTGTCGAATGCGATCAAGTTCACCCACCATGGCGAAGTCGTGGTCACGGTCTCGTCCGTCGTGCGCGAGGGTGGCGCCTGCCGGCTCGCCTTTGCCGTGCGCGATACCGGGATCGGTATCCCGGCGCATCGCCTCGAGGACGTCTTCACCTCGTTCACCCAGGTGGACGCCTCGACCACGCGCAAGTACGGCGGCACTGGACTGGGATTGACGATCAGCAGGCGCCTGGCCGAGATGATGGGCGGCGACCTGAGCGTGGAGAGCGAAGTGGGGCGCGGCTCGACCTTTACCTTCGCCATCGAAGCCGAGGCCTTTGACGAGCAACTGGCCGAGAACGTCCTGCGCGACCGCGCCATGCACGTGCGCGGGCGGCGCATCCTGATCGTCGACGACAACGCGACCAACCGGCGCATCCTGATGAAACAGACATTGCTTTGGGGAATGGAGCCGCTGGCGGCGGCCTCCAGCGTCGAGGCGGTCGACCTGGTTCGCGACGGCCATCCTTTCGACGTCGCCATCCTCGACATGCAGATGCCCGACATGGACGGCGCCCGCCTCGCGCTCGAGCTGCGCAAGCACCGCGACCGCAAGGCGCTGCCGCTGGTGTTGCTGACCTCGGTCGGCCAGCGTCCGCGCGCCGATACCGATACCGATGCCGACGACGAGGCCATGGGCGCGTTCTCGGCCTGGCTCAACAAGCCGATCAAGCCGGCCGCCCTGCTCGAGGCCTTGCAGCAGGTACTCGGCGAACGTGGCGGCCGCGCAGAGCGGGCCCCGCTGGCGCCGGCGCTGACGCCGCAGGCCGGCGCGGAAGTGGACATCCTGGTTGCGGAGGACAATACGATCAACCAGAAGGTCATCAAGCAGTTGCTGCGCCACCTCGGCTACCGGGGCGACGTGGTGGCCAACGGCCTGGAAGCGCTCGAGGCGCTCGACCGCCAGGAGTACCCCGTGATCCTGATGGACATGCAGATGCCGGAGATGGACGGCCTGGAAGCGACGCGCCGGCTGCGCCAGCGCTTCCGCGGCGCCAATGCGCCCTACATCATCGCGATGACGGCCAACGCCATGCCGGGCGACCGCGAACGCTGCCTGGACGCGGGAATGAACGACTACGTGCCCAAGCCGATCGAGCTCGAGGTGCTGGACGGGGCGCTGGCGGCGGCGGTCGAGCACGTGACGGCACGCCGGCGCGACGGTGCGGTCATCAATGCCTCACGGATCGACCAGTTGCGCGCCATCGATGACGGCGCCTCGCTGCTGGATGAAGTGATCGGGTCGTTCGTCGGCGAGGTCCCCCAACTGCTGGACAAGCTGGCCCATGCGGTAGAGACGCGGGACGGTCCCTTGCTCGCATCGACCGCGCACTATTTGCAGTCGAGTATAGACTTCGTCGGCGCCAACCGCATGCGGGTGCCATGCATCAATCTCGAGCTGATGGGCAAGGGCGAGCATTTCGAGGACGCCGGCGCGCAACTCGGGGAGCTCAGGCGCACCTATGAAGAAGCAAGTTCGGCATTGCTGGCGCTGTCCGGCCGGGCCAGCTGAGATGGCTCAGGACTGGCGCTCGGAATGGCCGCTCAGTCCCTGCTCGACGGCGAACACCGCAGCCTGGACCCGGCTGGACAGGCCCAGTTTCTTGAGGATGTTCTGGACGTGGATCTTGACCGTGCTTTCGGCCAGGTCGAGCACGCGGGCAATCAGCTTGTTGCTTTCGCCGCGCGCCAGGCAGGCAAGAATTTCGCGTTCGCGCGGCGTGAGCTTGTCGAGTTCGGACGGCGGGGCCGGGGCCCTGGGTTCGCGCTGCTTCTGCAGCTGCGCCATCAGCTTGCCGGTCATGGATTCGGCCAGCACCGATTCGCCGGCGGCGGCGCGTTCGATCGCGCGCACCAGGTAGTCGGCGTCGATGTTCTTGATCAGGTAGCCGCGCGCCCCGCCCTGGAGTGCGGTCGCGAGGTCTTCCGCCTCCTCGGAGACGGTCAGCATGATCACGACGGCCTCGGGCCAGCCCTGCAGGATCAACTGCAGCGTTTCGACCCCGGACATGCCCGGCATGTGCAGGTCGAGCAGGATCACGTCGGGCTTGAACTGCATCGCCCGCTTGACCCCGTCGATGCCGTCGGATGCCTCGCCGACCACGGCAAAACGCGGGTTGCGCTGGAGTAAAGAACGCACCCCGCTGCGGAACAGGGGATGGTCGTCGACCAGCAGGACTTGAATTGGCTCGCTTGATTCGGCCATGCAATTACTCCAATTTTAGTCAGGCAAGCCGGCGCTGCGCACTAGGCACATGCAGGCTGACAGTTGTGCCGGCGCCGGGCCTGGATTCGATGGCCAGGTCGGCGTGGATGTGCCGGGCCCGCTCGTGCATGATGTGCAGGCCCACGTGCTCGCCGGCTGCGTCGGATGCGACGGATGAGTCGAATCCGACGCCATTATCGCTGATCGAGAGCGAAAAGTCTTGGCCGTCCCGGACACGGACCAGCACGTTGTCGGCGCGGGCATGCTTGCGGATGTTCGACAGGGCTTCCTGCACAATGAACAGGATCTGCAACTGCTCCTCGCGCGCGAACGGCGGGCCGCCGCTGCCCTCGGCGACGAAGCTGGCCTCGTGCCCGGTCTGGTCGCGGAATTTTCGCACCGCCTTGCGCAAGGCGCCATTCAAGTCTTCTTCTTCCAGGCGGCTGCGGAAGTTCTGCAGCAGTTCGCGCACATCCTCGTAGCTTTCCTTGACGCCGGCACGCAGCGCCGGCACGATCTCGGCGGCCTCCTGCTGCTGGCCGTTGCGCAGCGACGCCTCCAGCATCTGCACCTGCAGGTTCAGGAAATTCAAGCCCTGGGCGATGCTGTCGTGCAGGCCACGGGCCACCATGTTGCGTTCTTCCGAAATCGCCATCTCGCGTTCGCGGGCGGCCAGGCGGATGTTCTCGATCGCCGTGCCCAGCAGCCGTCCCAGGGTGTCGAGCAGGGCGGTGCCGTGTGCGTCGAAGTGTCGTTCGCTGCGGAAATGCAGGCTGAACACGCCGAGGTGCTGGTCTTGCGCGAAGATCTGGAACACCGACACGGTGACGAAGCCTTCCGCCGCGCACTGGGAGACGGCCGGCGCGGTGGGCAGCGGCGGCAGGCTCCCCAGCCAGTGCACCACCGCTTCCTTGCGTTGCGCGGCCTCCCCGCACAGGCAGTCGCCGACCGGCATGCAGCGCTCGGCCTCGGCCATCGCTTCGGACAAGCCTTGCTGGACTACCAGGTGCACCTTGTCGCTGCCGCTGTCGACCAGCCGCACGGAGCCGGCGTCCGCCCCGAAATAGCGAACGATCCGCTCCAGGAAACCTTCGCACATCGGTTCCAGCGGCTGGCGCCGCTGCAGGAAGGCGGCGCTGTCGTAGAGCAGCGCCAGTTCGCGGTTCTGTTCTTCCAGCGCGGCGGTCTTGTCGCGGACCTTGCGTTCCAGCTCGCCGTAGAACTGCTGCAGGCGGTCGGCCATCTGGTTGAAGCCGGCCGCCAGTTGACCGAACTCGTCCTTGCCGTCGACGTCCAGGCGCACGCCGAACTCGGTATCGGCCATGCTGCGCAGGCCGGCGTGCAGGCGTTCGACGGGGGCCACGATCAGGCTGAACATCATGTAGACCAGCACCACCGTGCCGCCCACCGCCAGCGCCATCAAGGCCAGCTGCGAGGAGCGCAGCCAGAACGTGCGCACCTCGTTATCGCGTTCGATCAGTTGCACGACTTCGTCGATCCCGGCGACGTAGGCATCGGTCCCGGCCAGGAAACGGCGCAGCACCGTGAGCCGGTCGGCGCCCTGCGCGGCAACCACCTGCTGCGCCAGCGGGCGCATGTCGCGGTGCCAGCGCTGCGCCAGCAGGTCGAAACTGGTGCGCACGGCCGTCGTCGGGGGCAGCCCGAGCGGGCGCTGCGGGTCGCCGCGCGCGATCAGTACCAGGGTGGAATCGATCAATGCGATCTGGCGGCGTGCGGCCTGGTCGAAGCCGGCACCCGGGGTATGGACCTCGCGCCCGAGCAACATCGCCAGGCGGTATTCGTGCCTGCGCAGGCTACCGGTCTCGTTGATCGCCGCACCGGCGCCTTCCAGTTGCCAGGACAGCCACAGGGTTGCGCCGATCGCCGCCAGGGCCAGCAGCAGGAAGCCCACCAGCGCGCCGGCGATGCGGGTCGACAGGCGCAGCCGGACAGGAATCGGCGGATAGTCGCGCATGCCGGAGCTCGTCGGTGCACTCATGCCGCGGCGGCGAGCGGCTCGACCAGATTCAGGAACTCTTGCTTGCGCGGGGAATAGGCCTGCAGAGAACCGGTCGCGATGTCGAAATACCAGCCGTGCAGGGCGAGCTTGCCGGCTTCCACGCGGCGCTTGATCCAGGGATAGGTCATGAGGTTATCCAGCGAGTGCAGGATGCTGGCCAGTTCGGCCGCGCGGCAGCGGCTGTCCTCGTGTTTGTGCGACAGTTCACGCAGGACTTCCTGGCGTACCGGTTCGGCGATGCGCATCCAGCGCGCCACGAAATCGGTCTCCTCGGTGACCCTGGCCTGCGACATCAGGGCGCGGATGCCGCCGCAGCGGGCATGGCCGAGCACGATGATGCGCGAGACCTCGAGGCCGCAAACGGCGAACTCGATGGCGGAACTGACGCCGGGCGGCGCGTCGGGCGTGCAGGGCGGCACCAGGTTGGCGATATTGCGCACAACAAACATGTCGCCCGGATCGCTGCCGGTCAACAGCGCCGGGTCGACCCGCGAGTCGCAGCAGCCGATCACCAGCGTGCCCGGATGCTGCCCGCTGCGCAGGCTGTCCAGGGCAGTCGGCTCGCTCAGGTACTGTTGCTGGAAGCGGCCGAAGCCGCGGATGAATTTCTCGATGTCCTGCATGTCAGCCTCCGGTCTGGGCCATGAAGCGGATGATCTTCTCGGGCCGCTCGGTGAATTCGTGTTTCTGGGGCTTGAGTTCGATGGCCGTGCGGATCGCCGCCTCGAGTTCGGCGTCACTGGCGCCGCCGCGCAGCAGCGGGCGGAACTCGAACTTCTGTTCCTGGCCCAGGCACAGGTACAGTGTGCCGTCCACGGCCAGCCTGACCCGGTTGCAGGTCGCGCAGAAGTGCTGCGACATCGGCGTGATGAACCCGATGCTGGTACGGCCATCGCGGGTGGCGAGGTAGCGCGCCGGCCCGCCGCCCAGTTCGACGGCTTGGGGCACCAGATCGTAGCGCTCCTGCAGGCGGGCGCGGATCGGCTGCAGGTCGAGATAGGACGTGTTGCGGCCGGTAGCGCCCATCGGCATCACCTCGATCAGGCGCAGCACGAAGCCGTGTTCGATGCAGAATTCCGCCATGCGATCGATTTCGCCTTCGTTCACGCCACGCATGGCCACCATGTTGATCTTGATCGGCTCGAACCCCGCTTCCTTGCCGGCCATGATGCCGTCCATGATCTGGGCATGGCTGTCGCGTCCGGTGATCGCCCGCATGCAGGCGCGGTCGAGCGTATCGAGGCTGACGTTAATGCGGGTGACGCCGGCCGCGCGCAAGTCGCCTGCATGGCGTCGCAACTGGGTGGCGTTGGTCGACATCGACAGGTCGTCGATGCCGTCGATGGCGGAGATGCGCGCGGCCAGCGCGCTGACGTGACGGCGCAGCAAGGGTTCGCCGCCGGTGAGACGCACGCGCCGCGTGCCGAGGCGGGCAAACGCGCCCAGCAGGCGCTCGATCTCGTCGAAGCCGAGCCAGTCGGCGGGTTCTTCGAAGCCCTTGAATCCGGTCGGGATGCAATAGGTGCAACGCAGGTCGCAGCGATCCGTCACCGACAGGCGCAGGTACTCGATCGTCCGACCAAATCGGTCTTGCAACATGCAATGCTCCAGTCATCATGAATGTCCTCATTGTATGGGGCTCGGGCGGGCGCGACAGTCGGCATGACGGAGGAAGGGAAGTAGTCACTTTGGCCTATTCGCAGACCAGGATGGGGCCGATACACTGCTGATGTTACGCATGGGCAATATATCTTGCCTGGTCCCGGCGCCCCTCCTGAGGCGCCCCAATGACAGAACACTTCATTATCGTGAAATTCTCCAACCTGAAAATCGCCACCCGCCTTGGCGCTGGCTTCGGCCTGGTCCTGCTGCTGCTCGTGCTGGTGCTGGCGACCGGCATGCAAGGCTTCCGTGCGATCGGCCATTCCACCGCCACCCTCATCGACCAGGACCTGGTGAAGGCCGATGCCGCCACGACGATCGATACCATGACCCGCGCCAACGCGCGCCGTACGCTCGAACTGTTCCTGGTGCCGGGCGCGAACGAGCGCGCCCAAATCCGCGACCGGATCGCCGCCAACAAGGACGACATCACGCAGGCCCTCCAGACCCTGGAGCACCTGATCACGAGCGAATCCGGCAAGACGCTGCTGGCCAGCGTGGTCGAGCGGCGGGTCGCCTACGTTGCATCGTTTTCCTCGGTGAGCGCGCTGATCGAATCCGGCCAGCGCGAGCAGGCCCAGCAACTGGTCATGCGCGAGACCATGCCGAGGCTGGACGCGCTGCAGGAAAGCGTCCAGGCGCTGACCGCCCACCAGAAGCGCCGCGCCGGGGACAGTGGCAAGGCCGTGGCCGCCATGATTTCCTCCAGCGCCACCCAGATGCTGGTGCTGGGACTGCTGGCGCTCGGCGCCGGCGCCGCGTTCGCGATCTGGCTGGCACGCTCCATCGTGCGGCCGCTGCGCAGGGCGGTGCAGGTAGCGCAGGCAGTGGCCGGCGGCGACCTGAGCAGCCGGATCGAGATCACCTCCTGCGACGAGCTGGGCGAACTGCTGGAGGCGCTCGAGATCATGAATGACAATCTCGGCCACATGGTGAACGAAGTGCGTCAGGGCACGGACACGATCGCCACTGCCTCGAGCCAGATCGCCAGCGGGAACCTTGACCTTGCCGCGCGGACCGAAATGCAGGCCAGTGCGCTGCAACAGACCGCCTCGTCGATGGAAGAACTGACCGGGACCGTGCAGCAGAACGCCTCGAATGCCCGCCAGGCCAGCGCGCTGGCGAATTCGACCTCGCTGATCACGGCCGAGGGCAGCGAGGCGGTGGCGTCTGTCGGCGCGACCATGTTGTCGATCAGCGAGAGCGCGCGGCGCATCGAAGACATCACGGGGATCATCGACGCGATCGCGTTCCAGACCAATATCCTGGCTCTGAATGCGGCAGTCGAGGCGGCGCGGGCCGGCGAGCAGGGCAGGGGCTTTGCGGTAGTGGCCTCCGAGGTGCGCAATCTGGCGCATCGCTCCGCAGCCGCAGCGAAAGAGATCAAGGTCCTGATCGGCGATTCCGTCGACAAGATTTCGGACGGAACGCGCCTGACCAGCGAGGCGGCCGATACCATGCGCCAGGTCCTGGGCAGTGTCCAGCGCGTGACCGACCTGATGGCGGACATCAGCGCCGCCAGCGACGAACAGCGCAGCGGCATCGAACAGGTCAACCAGGCCGTGACTCAGATGGACGCGGTGACGCAACAGAATGCCGCGCTGGTCGAGCAGGCCGCCGCAGCCGCACAGTCGATGCAGGACCAGGCCGGCGCCCTGACCCGCACGGTCCACATATTCAGGCTTGCCGAGCCCGCGGCGGACGGCCAGCCGGCCGCCGCTGCGCGCAGGCCGGCCGGCGTGCGCGAGCGGCTTGCTGCCGGCGGTTCCCGGCTCCTCCAGCTGGGCAACAGCAAGGACGAGGAGCTGGCATGGACGCGCTCCTGAACCCGGCCGGCGTGGCAAGCGCACAGCCCGACGCGGGCGCCCAGTCGGCCCTGTGGCGCAACAACGTACGCTTCGCGGGCGCGGGCGACAGGACCATCGTCTTCGCCCACGGCTTCGGCTGCGACCAGGCGGTCTGGCGCTGGGTCGCGCCCGCCTTCGAGTCGGATCACCTGACGGTGTGCTTCGATCACGTCGGCGCGGGCGGATCCGATCCGGCTTCCTACTGCCCCGAGAAATATGCCTCGCTGGACGGCTACGTCCAGGACCTGATCGAGATCTGCGAGGAGGCGCAACTGCGCGACATCGTCTACGTGGGCCACTCGGTCAGCGCAATGATCGGGATCCTGGCGGCGATCCGCGCGCCGGCGATGTTCGACCGGCTGGTGCTGATCGGGCCGTCGCCGCGCTACCTCAACGACGCAGGCTATGTGGGCGGCTTCGAGCGCAGCGACATGGACGAGCTGCTCGGCGCCCTCGAGGACAACTTCGTCACCTGGTCGGCCAGCATGGCACCGGTGATCATGAACAACCCCGCGCGCCCCGAATTGGGACGGGCGCTGGCCAATACTTTCTGCCGCCTGCATCCCACGGTGGCGAAGCAGTTCGCGCGCGTGACTTTCCTGAGCGATTGCCGCGATGCCTTGCCGCTCGTGCGCACGCCATCTCTGATCCTGCAATGCAGCAACGACGCCATCGCACCGCTCGAGGTGGGGCGCTACCTGCACCAGAGAATCAGCGGCAGCGCGCTCAGGATCATGGCCGCGACCGGACATTGCCCGCACATGAGCGCACCCGAGGAAACCATTGCGGCCATCCGCGCCTTTCTATGACCGGGGCGGCCGATGCGTGACGAGATGACGGTATCCGGCGGCGGCGACCAAGGGACGCCGGCGGACGGTTTCGCCCTGAATTCCTTGTGCGGCATGGTGGCCGTGGGCCTGGACGGGAACATCAGCCATAGCAATGAGGTGTTCCTGGCATGGACGGGATATGACCGCGACGACGTGATCGGCAAGCGCGGCTTGGAGGATTTCCTGTCGCCCGGCGAGCGGGTGTTTTTCCAGGGCCAATGCCAGCCCATGCTGCAGCTCGGCGGCGCCGTCTGTGAACTAGCGTTGCGCTTGGTGGCGCGCGATGGCACGCGCTTCCCGGTGCTGGTCAACGCTGCCCAGCGCAGGAATGCGCAAGGCAAGGTGGTGGGCGCCGATTTCACCGTGTTCAATGCGAGCGAACGCCGGCGCTACGAGGACGAACTGCGCATGGCGCGCCAGCGCGCCGAGGAATCCGATGCGCGCCAGCGCGAGCTGAACCAGCGCCTGATGCAGAGCCATGCCGCCCTGCACGCGCAGACCGAACGCCTGCGGCTGATTCTTGGCGCGATCGGCGACGGCGTCGTCGCGGTCGACGGCGCGGGAACGGTGAGCTACATGAATCCGGCCGCTGCTGCGCTGTGCGCCTGCGACCGCGATGCCGCGCTCGGCATGCCGCTCAGCCGGGTATTCTCGCCGGTAGAGGAACAGGACGGCCAGCCGTTCCACTTGCATGCACTGTCTCCCGACGCGACACCGGCCGAACCGGCGCGCAGATGGGTGCTGTGCAAGGACAGGGACCGGATTCCGGTCACGCTCTCGGTCGCGCCAATGCGCGACGAGGCCGGCGGGATGCTCGGCCACCTGATCGTGTTCCGCGATGTCTCCGCCAGCCAGGAGTTCGAGTCGCGCCTGCATTACCTGGCGACCCACGACGCATTGACCCAACTCATCAACAGGCACGAATTCGAACGGCGTTTGAGCGCCATCCTGCAGTCGGATTCCCCTGCCGGCCACACGCTCATGTACCTGGACCTCGACCAGTTCAAGATCGTCAACGATACTTGCGGTCACGCTGCGGGCGACGAACTGATGCGCCAGCTTGCGCACGTCATGCGCAGGACGCTGCGCAAGGAAGACACCCTGGCCAGGCTCGGCGGCGACGAGTTCGGGGTGCTCCTGCACCGCAGCGAAGCACACGAGGCCCTCGCCGTTGCCGAGCGCCTGCGCCAGGCGCTCAGGGCCTTCGACTTCGTCTGGGGCGGCAAGGTGTTCCCGATCGGCGTCAGCATTGGACTGCTTGCCTTGCTGCCCGGCGAGATGCTGTTGTGCGATGCCATGCGGATTGCCGATTCGGCCTGTTACGTCGCCAAGGAGAAAGGCCGCAACCGCGTGCACGTCTCGACCCGCGACGACCTCGAGGTCGAGCGCCACAAGGGCGAGGTCGGCTGGATCAGCCGCCTGCATGCGGCATTGAAGGACGAACGCTTCGTCCTGTTCGGGCAGCAGATCCGCGCGCTGCGGGCCGAATCCGGCGCGGCCGGGCACGTCGAGGTCTTGATCCGGATGACGGAGGCCGACGGAACGCTGGTATCGCCAATGGCCTTCATTCCGTCCGCGGAGCGCTACGGCATCATGCCGCAGATCGATCGCTGGGTCATCGGCAGCCTGTTGCGGCGCTTTCATGAACTACACCCGGACTGCGCCGGCGCCCCAGTGTATGCGGTCAACTTGTCGGGCACCACGCTGTGCGACGAGGGCTTCCTGCCGTTCGTGAGGGAGGAGCTGGCGCGCTGGCGGGTCGATCCGGCGCGGATCTGCTTCGAGGTCACCGAAACGGCGGCCATCGCCAACCTGAAGCAGGCAACCCATCTCATTACCGAACTCAAAGCCCTGGGCTGCCGCTTTTCGCTGGACGATTTCGGCAGCGGCATGTCCTCGTTCGGCTACCTCAAACATTTGGCGGTCGACTTCATCAAGATCGACGGCCGCTTCGTCAAGGACCTGCTTGCCGACCGCGTGAACTACACGATGGTGGAGGCGATCCACCGGGTCGGCCACGTCATGGGGCTGCGCACCATCGCCGAATTCGTCGAGAACGCCCAGGTGCTCGAGGCGCTGCGCGGTATCGGTGTCGATTTCGCCCAGGGCTACGAGGTGCACAGGCCGGCGCCCCTGTTTTCCGATCGCGCCGGCGCCGGGTAGCAGCGCGGGCAGGGCTCAGCCGAGCAGTTCGGCGAAGGGCAGGTAGGCAAGCGTGTCGCCGGGTGCGATGCGCTGGCCGGGCGGGCACAGGGCCAGTCCGCTGCCCTGGACCGCAGAGCGCATGAGCGCCGATCCCTGACCGCCGGACAGCACGAGATTGCCGGCCTGGTTGACCCGCACCCGCAGGAATTCGAGCCGCTCGTCGGGACGCTCGACGCTGAACTCGGCCCGCATCGACAGCGGCTGGGGCAGCACGGCGCGCATTCCCTGGAGACGCAGCAGGAAAGGGCGGACGAACAGCAGGAAGCTGACGAAGCAGGCCACCGGATTGCCCGGCAGGCCGATGAAGTGGGTGGCGCCGCCGGGCCGGCGCAGCGTGCCGAAGGCGAGCGGCTTGCCCGGCTTCATGGCGATCTTCCACAGGTCGAGGCTGCCTTCGGCGGCGACCGCCGGCTTCACGTGATCGGCATCGCCTACCGAGGCCCCGCCGCAGCTCAGCACCAGGTCATGGCCGGCGGCCGCATCGCGCAGCACGCTACGGGTGGCATCGAGACGGTCGGGCACGATGCCGAAGTCGTCGATTTCGCAACCGAGTGCGCACAGCATCGATCCGAGGGCGTAGCGGTTGGCGTTGTAGATCTGGCCGGGTCCCAGCGCTGCGCCGGGCATCACCAGTTCGTCGCCGGTGAACAGCATGGCCACGCGCAGCCGGCGTGTCACCGGGAGACAGGCCAGCCCGTTCGATGCCGCGTAGGCCAGTTCGGGCGCGCGCAGGCGGGTGCCGGCCTCCAGCAGCGGGGTGCCGGCGCGGATGTCCTCGCCGATCCGGCGGATGTGCTCGCCGGGCACGGGCTGCCGCTCGATGACGACGCTGCGGCCGTCTTCGGCGCCGCGGCAGTATTCCTGCATGACGACGGCGTCGGCGCCGGCGGGAATGCCGGCGCCGGTGAAGATGCGGGCCGCGCTGCCGGGAGCCAGCGGCGCGGGGGCGTGTCCGGCCGCGATGCGCTGGCTGACCGGCAGCACGGCGCCGGCGCCGCATTCGGCGCTGCGTACGGCATAACCGTCCATGGCGGCGTTGTCGGCGCGCGGGACGTCGATGCCGGCATATTGTGTCGCCGCCAGCACGCGGCCGGCCGCGGCCAGGGTGCCGATGGACTCGGTGTCGGTGACCGGATGGGCCCGGGCCAGGAGGAGGTCGAGTGCTTCCTGCACGCTCAGCATATGGGTACTCGTATGACGGTTGATCGAGAAACGCGCGTCGCCATCCCGCTGGGAAGGCCCCTGTATTGTCGGGCGGAAAGGGTGGGCCGGCAATACGCCGGAATGACGATGGCCGCCACGCCGGCTGCTCCAGCGCATGGGTCTGTCGGTACGACGGACTAGCTGCCGTACGCACAAAGAACTACAGCCTTTGCGCGGGCAGAAGTCTATGATCTGAACCGTTCTTATCGAGACATCACGACACGTCCAGCCAGGCCGCCAACCACCATGCCACCACGACATCGCATCGAACCGCGCCAGTTCCTGAAACGCCTGCCCCTGTTTGCCGACCTGTCGGCCGAGCAGCTGGACGCCGTCGCTGCGGCCACCAGCGAGGTGCACGCCGCGCGCGGCCACGTCATCTTCAAGCGCGGCGATCCGTGCAACGGTTTTCACACGATCATCTATGGCAACGTCAAGCTGTGCTTCCTGTCGTCCCAGGGGGACGAGAAGGTGGTCGAACTGCTTGGCCCCAACCAGAGCTTCGGCGAGGCGCTGATGTTCATGGATCGCCCCTACATCGTCCAGGCGGAAGCCTTGGCCGACTGCATGCTGCTGCACGTGCGCAAGCAGGCGATCTACGAAGAGATCGAGCGCAACCCGGCTTTTTCACGGCGCATGCTGTCGGGCATGAGCCGCCGCCTGCACGGGCTGATCTCGGATGTCGAATCCTATTCCCTGCGTTCGGGCAGCCAGCGCGTGGTCGGCTATCTGCTCAAGGACGACCCGGTGCCGGGGCAGGAAGTCACTTTTTTGGTAAGCAAGAAGATGATCGCTTCGCGCCTGAACCTCTCGCCCGAGTATTTCTCGCGCGTGCTGCACGACATGGCCGACCACGGCATGCTCGCCATCGACGGGCGCAGCATCACGATCCTCGACACCGAGCGGCTGCGCGCCTACGAAGGCTGAGCGGCCCGGCATCCATCCAACACGGGAGCAACACCATGACATTGCTGCGTATCGAAGACCCGGCCGGCGCCCGCGCGAGCGGTCCCTTGCAGGATCACCCCTTCCTGGCCCTGGGCTTCCGTCCGTTCTACCTGCTGGGAGCCGCCTTCGCTGGCGTCGCCGTTCCCGCCTGGACCGCCGCGTCCCTGGGCTGGATCGCCTCTTCGCGCCTGAATCTCCTGTGGCACATGCATGAAATGCTGTTCGGCTTCGTGATTGCAATCGTGGTCGGCTTCCTGTACACGGCGGGCCGCAACTGGACCGGACTGTGGACGCCGCGCGGCAGGCATCTCGGCGCCCTGGTCGCCCTGTGGGTGGCCGGCCGCGTCGGCATGCTGGCGCTGCCCCCGGCGCTGGCGGCGGCGGTCGACCTGGCTTTCCTGCCGCTGGCAACGATTCCCCTGTACCGGGTGATCCGGCGCGCCGGCAATACGCGCAACCTGGTCATGGTGGTCCTGCTGGCAGTGCTGGCCCTGGCCAATGCCGCCTTCCATGCCAGTGCACTGGGCTTGCTGGCCTTGTCGCCGATGCAGCCGCTGTATGCGGCCATCGTTGCCATCATCGTGATCGAATCGGTGCTGGGCGGACGGGTGATTCCGAACTTCACTGCCAATGCCGTGCGCGGCGTGCGCACCACCAGCGATCCCCGCCTGGAGAAGGCCAGCCTGGCCCTGACCGCGGCGACCGGCCTGGCCTGGGCCGTGCTGCCGCTGTCGCTGTCGCTGCCGCTCGGCGTGCTGGCGCTGGCGACGGCGCTGGTGCAGGCGGTGCGGATGGCCGGCTGGAAGCCCCTGTGCACGCTGCGCAATCCGCTGCTGTGGATCCTGCATCTGTCGTATGCATGGATTCCGGCCGGCTTCGCGGTGCTCGCGCTGGCCTGCTTCGGCATGGCGCCGCACAGTGCCGCCGTGCATCTGCTGGCGGTGGGGGCGATGGGCGGCCTGATCATCGGCATGATCACCCGCACCACGCTCGGCCATACCGGGCGCATGCTCAAGGCGGGGAGGGCGGAGACCGCAATGTACCTGCTGCTGCAGGCCGGCGTGCTGGCGCGCCTGGCGGCGGCCCTCGGCGGCGGCGGCGTGCGCGAATGGGGCCTGGTGCTGGCCGCGGCGTGCTGGAGCCTGGCGTTTGCCCTGTTCTGCGCCGTCTATGGGCCTTACCTTGCGCGGCCGCGCATCGACGGGCGCGAGGGCTGAGCGCCCTGCGTGTACGCACTGCCGCGCGCGGCGCGGCCTATCACCTTTTCTTGTCTCATGAATTCACATTCCCACACCCTGGCTCCGACCGTCCTGAACGCCGACCTGGTGGCGCGCATGAGCCGCCAGGGGCCGCGCTACACATCCTACCCGACCGCCGACCGTTTCGTTCCGGATTTCGGCAGCCAGGGCTACCAGGCCGCTGTCGAGCGGCGCCGCGCCGCGCCCGCCCGGCCTGCACTGTCCCTGTATGTCCACATTCCGTTCTGCCGCTCGCTGTGCTATTACTGCGCCTGCAACAAGATCATCACGAATGACCGCGACAAGGCCGCCGAATACCTCGCTTACCTGATGCGCGAGATCGACATGCAGGCCGCCCTGTATGGCGGCATGAACCGGGTCGAGCAGCTGCATTTCGGCGGCGGCACCCCTACCTACCTGAGCGGCGCGCAGATGGACACCCTGACGCGCCACCTGCGCGAGCGTTTCGACTTCGCTCCCGACGGCGAGGGTGAGTACGGGATCGAAATCGATCCGCGCACGGTCGATGCGGCCCGCATCGCCGAACTTCGCACCCAGGGCTTCAACCGCATCAGCCTCGGCGTGCAGGACTTCGATCCGGACGTGCAGCGGGCGGTCAACCGCATCCAGCCGGAGGCGCTGACGCTCGACGCCATCACGGCGGCGCGCGCCCACGGATTCCGCTCGGTCAGCATCGACCTGATCTACGGCCTGCCGAAGCAGAGCGTGGGCTCGATGCAGCGCACGCTGGACAAGGTGGTGGCCGCCTCGCCCGACCGCATTTCGGTCTATAACTATGCGCACATGCCTGACCTGTTCAAGTCGCAGCGCCTGATCCGCGAGGAAGACATGCCCTCGGCCCAGACCAGGCTCGACCTGCTCGGCCTGTGCATCGGCCACCTCACGACGCATGGCTACGTGTACATCGGCATGGACCATTTCGCCAAACCGGACGATGAACTGGCGCTGGCCCAGCGGGCCGGCAAGCTGCACCGCAACTTCCAGGGCTACTCGACGCATGCCGAGGCCGACATGCTGTCCTGCGGCGTCTCGGCGATCAGCGCGGTCGCCAATGTCTACAGCCAGAACGAGAAGTCTCTGGGCAGGTACTACGCGGCGCTCGATCGCGGCGAGCTGCCGGTGGCGCGCGGCATCGAACTGCGTCCCGACGACCTGGTGCGGCGCGACCTGATCCAGCGCCTGATGTGCGACTTCGATCTCGACATCCATGCGCTGGAAGACCGCCATGGAATCCTTTTCGACGTCTATTTCGCGCGCGAGCAGACCCAGATCGAGACGCTCGAGAAGGATGGACTGGTGACCCGCGCCCCGGGGCGCCTGCAGGTGACCGACGAGGGACGCTTTCTAATCCGGAATGTCTGCATGGTCTTCGACCGCTACCTCGGCACCGGCAGCGCGCAGCCCCTCCAGCGCATGCCCTATTCGCGCACGATCTGACATCGGCAATCCCGCCTGCAGGCGATGGCGGGGTTTTCTTGATCTGGACTATCCAAAAGATGTAAATAGTTTGCATCATTTGATGCCGAGACCTACGATGCCGGACAGAACAACGCAACAGTGTTCTGTTCACTCTCACAAGGACAATCATGCAAGCCACAAAAAAACTCTGGACATGGCTGGCCGTCATCTGTGTGATCTCGTTTTCCGTACTCGGCTGGGTCGGCAGGGAGATCTACCTGGAGGCGCCGCCGATACCGCTCACCGTGACCGATGCGAAAGGCCAGGTGCTGTACCAAGGACCGCAGATCCAGCACGGCCAGCAGGCCTGGCTGGCCGCCGGCGGGCAACAACTGGGCAGCGTCTGGGGCCACGGCAGCTACCTGGCCCCGGACTGGTCGGCCGACTGGCTGCACCGCGAGGCGCTGGCGCTGCAGGACCTGCTGGCGCTGCGCGACTTCGGGCGTGCCTACGGCGATCTCGACGCTGGCCGGAGGGGCCAGGTCGATGCCGGGGTCCGCGAGGAGCTGCGCCGGAATACCTATGATGCACACACCGGCGTGCTGGCGCTGTCCGACCTGCGCGCACAAGCCGTGCGGCAGGTGGCGCGCCATTATGCCGGCCTGTTCGGCAGCGACAGCCGTTTCGACGCACTGCGCGAGCAATATGCGATGAAGACCGGCTCGCTTCCCGTCGAAGCCGACCGTGCCGCGCTGACCGGCTTCTTCTTCTGGTCGTCCTGGGCGGCCGCGACCGACCGCCCGGGCCAGCCAGGCCTGAGCTATACCAGCAACTGGCCGCACGAGCCGCTGGTCGGCAATACGCCGACCGCCGGCGCCGGTATCTGGTCGATTGCCAGCGTGATCCTGATGATCGCTGCGATTGCCGGGATGGTGTTCGTCCACGGCAGGCACAAGGACGAGGACGATCCGGCGGCACCGGAGAGCGACCCGCTGGCGAAGCTAGGCATCACGCCCTCGATGCGCGCCACCCGCAAGTATTTCTTCGTGGTGGTCGGGCTGATCCTGGCGCAGGTCGGCATGGGCGTCATCACCGCACACTATGCGGTCGAGGGCACCAGCTTCTTCGGCCTGCCGATCGGCGACATCCTGCCGTTCACCGTCAGCCGCACCATCCACACCCAGTTCGCCGTGCTGTGGATCGCTACCGCATGGCTGGCGACCGGCCTGTACATCGCGCCGGCCATCTCCGGACACGAGCCGAAGCACCAGAAACTGGGCGTCAACCTGCTGTTCTATGCGCTGCTGTTCATCGTGGTCGGCTCGACCGTCACCGGCTGGCTCGGCACCCTGCGCGCCGCCGGCACCGACTTCTCGTTCTGGATCGGCAACCAGGGCCTGGAATTCACCAGCATGGGCCGGGTATGGCAGGTGCTGCTGTTCATCGGCCTGCTGTTCTGGGCCTTCCTGCTCGGCCGCGGACTGTGGCCGGCGCTGCGCAAGCCATCCGAAAGCCGCGGCCTGGTCGCCATGGTGTTCCTGGCGGCGCTGTGCATCGGCGGTTTCTACGCCACCTCGCTGACCTGGGGCCGCAGCACGCATTATTCGATGGTCGAATACTGGCGCTGGTGGCTGGTCCACCTGTGGGTCGAAGGCTTCTTCGAAGTGTTCGCGACGGCCGTGATTGCGCTGCTGTTCACCCGCCTGGGCCTGATCCGCGCCGCTTCCGCCAACAGCGCGATCGTGCTCGAGACCATCGTGTTCCTGTTCGGCGGCATCCTCGGCACGCTGCACCACCTGTACTTCACCGGTACCCCGACCTCGGTGATCGCGCTCGGTTCGATGTTCTCGGCGCTCGAAGTGGTGCCGCTGTCGCTGATCGGGATCGAGGCGTATCGCAACTACCAGCGCACCCGGGCGGCGCCGTGGGTACGCAACTACAAGTGGGCGATCCTGTGCTTCATCGCGGTCGGCTTCTGGAACACCGTCGGCGCCGGCCTGCTGGGCTTCTCGATCAACACCCCGATCGCACTGTATTACATGCAGGGCCTGAACATGACCGCAGCGCATGGTCTCGCCGCGCTTTTCGGCGTCTACGGCATGCTCGGCATCGGCCTGATGCTGTTCTGCCTGCGCGGACTGAGCGCAGGCATCGGCTGGTCCGATTCGCTGCTGCGGCCGACCTTCTGGCTGCTCAACATCGGCCTGGCGATGATGGTCTTCATGTCGCTGGTCCCGGCCGGCATCTACCAGGCGCATGCCAGCATCACCAAGGGCATGTGGTACGCCCGTTCGGCCGAGGTCGTTCATTCGGCCTTCATGGAGAACATGGTGTGGCTGCGGGTGCCGGGCGACATCGTGTTCGCCGTCGGGATCCTGTTCCTCAGCCTGTTCGCCCTGCGCCTGATGCGCGGCAGGCGTGAGCCGCAGGCCGGCGCTGGCACCGTCGCGGCGCGCGCCTGAAGCAGCGAATCCGCCCGCTCCGGCGGCCGCTCGCATCTACAACAGATTCACGAAAGGAGTAGCACATGCCACACGATTGTTCCGCCCCCATGAGCCCGGGCCGCACCTATGTGTTCGATGCCAGGGGCGTCGACCGCCGCTTTCGTCATGCCGCCATCTTCGGCGCCTTGCATACGCTGTTGCCAGGCGAATCGATGAGGTTCTGCAACGATCACGATCCGATTCCGCTGCTGAACGAAATCGACGACGTCTTCGGCGAACGGGTCAACGTCGTCTACCATCGGCGCAGCGTCGGCGACGTCGTCATCGATTTCAGATTGCGCTCCTGAGGAGACGCCATGCGGCTGACCGAGTTTACCGACCACGCCTTGCGCCTCCTGATGTACCTGGGCAGCTGCCACGGCCGCATGGCAACCATCGACGAGGTCGCCCTCGAGTACGGCATCTCGCGCAACCATCTTGCCAAGGTCGTCAACGAACTGGCGGCCGACGGTGTGATCGTGGCGGTCCGCGGGCGCTGCGGCGGCATCCGGCTCGACCGCGATCCGCGTGAGCTTCGCATGGGCGACATCGTGCGCCGCACAGAACCGAATTTTCACATGGCGCAGTGCTTCGGCGGCGACGCTGGCGCGTGCCCGTTCGGCGCCGCCTGCCGCCTGCGCCAATCGCTGGCCAGGGCGACCGAGGCTTACCTTGCCGAGCTGAACCGGCTCAGCCTCGCCGACCTGCTGGCCACGGCAGGCGCGGCCGAGCCGATCACCGCGCTTGCCGTTTCCCCCTTCGAATCAAAGGAGTTTCTCTCATGAGCGCAGCGACTGCCGCCACGGCTTTTCTCGATGTGTCCGGCCTGCTTCCACCCGAGCCGATGGAACGGATTCTGGAAGCGCTGGCGACGCTGCCGCCTGACATGGCCCTGCAGGTCCTGATCGACCGCGAACCTTTTCCCTTGTACCGGGTGCTCGAGCGCCATGCTTATCGCCACCGGCTGACCCCGCGCGACGACGGCAGGTTCGACCTGGCCATCCAGAAAAGATCATGCAACGAACACTGAGCTATGGCGCGATGCCGCCAATCTGGGTGCCCTTGCCCTTCCTGCTCACCGCTCCCTGCTTTGTATTCGCCGCAGCGCTCCTGCTGATGTGGCATGGCGAGGCGGCGCTGAGCTCGCGCTGGACGCCGGTCACGCTCGCTATGACGCACCTGCTGAGCCTTGGCTTCCTCACGATGACCATCGTCGGTGCGCTGTTTCAGATCCTGCCGGTCGTCGCCGGGACAGCGGTCAAGCTGGCCGGCCCGGTGGCGCTGCTCTCCTGGAGTGGCCTGGCGGGGGGCACCGTCATCCTGGCCGGCGCCCTTGGCCTCGGTCTGGGCCCCGGGTTCTATGTGACGGCCGCCAGCCTGCTCGGCCTTGCCGGACTGGTCGTCCTGAGCGCAGTAGGAGCGGCGATCTCGCGCCGGATCGTGCCGGCCGCCCGGCCCCTGGTGGCAGGCGTGCGTCTGGCGATCTCGGGGCTGGCCGTGACGATGGGCCTGGGCGGGGCGCTGGCCATGTACCTGGCCGGTCTCGGCATGCTGGATGTGCTGCTGTTCGTCGACGTGCACGCGTCCTGGGGACTGGTCGGCTGGATCGTGGCCTTGACCGCGGCGGTCTCGTTCCAGGTGATTCCCATGTTCCAGGGCACGCCAGCCTACCCGCGCTTGCTGGAGGAGGGCATGCCGGTGCTGCTGTTCGCGCTGCTGCTCGCCTGGAGCGGCGCGGCGCTGCTGAAGCTGCCCGGCCTGCAACTGGCGGCAGAAATCGGGGTGGGAGCGCTGATGCTGACGTACGTCGCGACCACCTTCCAGTTCTTCCGCCGGCGCAAGCGCAAGGCCGATGTCGGCACCTTCTACTGGAGCCTGGCCATGGCTTGCCTGGCGCTGGCGATCCTCGTGCATTTCCTGCCGCTCGCGCCCGACCGGCGCGCCCTGCTGACCGGCGTGCTGGTCATTGCCGGCTTCGGCATGTCGGCGGTAAACGGCATGCTCTACAAGATCGTCCCCTTCCTGGTCTGGTATCACCTGCAGTGCGACGTCCGCGCAGGCGGCGCCCGCGTGCCCGGCGTGAAGTCGATCGTGGACGAAGCGCGCGCCCTGCGCCAGTGGCGCTGGCATGTGGTCGCGCTATGCCTGCTGCTCGGTTCGCCGTTGGCGCCCTCCGTGCTCGCCAGGCCGGCCGGGCTGTTCATGACGCTGGCCATGTTGCTGCTGATTCGCGACCTGGGCGGCGCGTTACGGCTCTTTCTGCGTTTGCGCCACGCCTGAGCTGCGCGCATCGACCCTGTTCCTACCCCTTTTCAATTCACGCATGCATTCATTTGACGACACCGATCCGTACATGAGGTTTTCCGACATGTTTGCGCAGATCCGCTTGTAACGGGTCGAGGCGCTGGGCACCGAACTGGCGTTCGATGCAGTCAGTCTTTGCGAGCTGCTGGTTCTGGCGCCGATCCACGCTCCAGTGCGCCTTGGCAAGGGACTCGTCATGTCTTACGAAGGACAGATTATTCCGCTTGTCGACTTCCGTTCTTCTTCGGGCAAGGAAAAGCCGATGACGGGGAGCCGCCTGGTGGTCGCGAACGTCCAGCACTGCAGGTTCGCCCTGCTGGTCGACCGTATCCGCGAACCGGTCAATGTCGACTACGCCGCGATTCGCATCCCGGACCAGGCGCTGGTCGAACGTTGTCCTTATCTCGTCGGATCCGTAGGGTGCGATGGGGACGAGGTCCACCTGATCGATCTGGAACGCTTGCTGGGGCCGGCAATCAGAACCCATCTGCACGGTGAGGACTGATGGCCGGTCGGGCTGCCCGCGAAGCCCGTCACCGGCGCCGCAGACACGGCCTATGCCGCCTGTTTCCCCAGGAATGCATGGAGCAGGCGGTTGAACGCCGCCGCGTGCGTCACGTTCATCCCGTGCGACGCGCCCGCCATGCTGCGCTTGTCCACGTGTGCCATCCAGCCTGCCAGATGGTCGACGTTATCGCGGTACATGCGTGGGCTGCGCTCTCCCGCGAGGAGCAGGGTCCTGCAGCGCAGCTCGGCCGCGCCGGCGCGGGTATAGGCCGGCAAGGGATCGCGGAACTGCTTCGGCAGCGTTGCCGCATTGGCGATCGCCATGCTACGGAACGAGGCCGGGCTCTTGCGCCAGATGCCGGGCATGCTCACCGAGTCGACGAACAGCTCCAGGCCCGCGTCGAGTTCTCCAGTCCCGATCAGCTCGGCAACTCGCGCGCGGACCGCCTCGTCCGACGAGGACAGCGGCGCCGGCGGCGTCGGGCCGGCCTGCAGCGGGCCGGCGGGATCCGCCAGGGTCAGGGTTTTCACGAGTTCCGGATAGCTACGTGCCAGGTTGAAGGCGACGCATGCGCCGCGCGAGTGGCCCACCAGGTGCACCGCGCCAAGGTTCATCGCCCGGATGAAGTCCGCCAGTTCCGCGACATGCAGCTGCCAGCTGAAAGCGCCCAGGGCGCCGGCTTCGTCGCCAGGCCAGTAGTGGCTGAGGCTGACCGAGAAGCAGGAGAAGTGCTGCGACAAGGCGTCCGTCTGGCTGTTCCAGTAGCGGTAGTCGCACAGCGAGCCATGCACGAAGAGCAGCGGCTCCCCGGACCCGGTCGCCACGTAGGGGATGCGTACCCCGGACGGAACGGTGGCAAAGCAAAGCTCGGGGACTGCGAAGATGCGTGGATCGGTGGCTGCGTTCATGTCTGGCTCCTTTCCAATACTATGCACGATGGCATTGCTTAAGAAAATCGCATAATATTGAAGGCATCTATCTGTTTTTCTGATACCTGTGAAAGCACTCGACCTGGACGTCCTGGCCATGATCGTGGCAGTGGCCGATACCGGCAACATCAGCCGCGCGGCCGAAGTCGTCCACCGCTCGCAATCGGCGGTGAGCATGCAGATCAAGAAGCTCGAGACCGCGCTCGGCAAGCCGCTGTTCGTACGCAGGCCGCGCAGCGTCACGCCGACGCAGGACGGCGAGGTCCTGCTCACCTACGCGCGGCGCATGCTGGCCCTGCGCGACGAAGCCTGGGCCGCGGTGGTCCGGCCCGACGTTACCGGCCGGGTCGTGCTCGGCGTGCCCGACGACTATGCCTCGTCCTTGCTGCCGCCGATCCTCAAGAGGTTTTCCGCCACCTATCCGAAGGTGGAGATCCAGGTGGTCGGCCTGCCGAGCGTGGCGCTTGCGCCCATGGTGAAGGACGGCACGGTCGACCTGGTGTGCGCCACGCGCGTGAAGGGCTTGTCGGGGGAGTTCGTGCGCTTCGAACCGATGGTCTGGGCCGCGTCGCCCAGCGTGCACGAGATCTGGCGCGAGCGGCCGCTGCCGATCGCCGTTTTCCTGCCCGGCAGCGTGGCGCGCGAGAACGCGATCCGCAGCCTGGAGCGGGCAAGGATTCCTTACCGGACCTCGTATGAAAGCCCGAGCCTGATGGGGCTGCTCAGCATGGTCGAAGCGGGCCTGGCCATCGCGCCGCTGGCGCGCTGCGCGGTACCGGCGCACCTGAGCCAGCTCGGCCAGGCGCAGGGCTTGCCGGAACCGGATGCGCTGGAAGTCATCCTGGCGCGCAGCAGCAAGTCGCGGCGTCCGTCCTGCGACTTCATGGCCGAGACCATCATGTCGGAGTTGCGGCGCTAGGCCCGCGGGCGTGCTAATGACGGCGCTGGCTGCCCGAGCCGTATGGATGCGTGCTCACCGGGCGCGCGTCGGGAAAGGCGTTGCGAAAGCGCGTGCTGTCCTTGCCGTTCGCATCGATCCATGCACGTGCTTCGGCCACCCGTTCGGCGTCCTCGAAGCAGTAGACGTCGCCGTCGAGTGTCACCTCGTTTGTCAGTTCCATTGTTCCTCTCTTTTTGTGCGAGGGCGGACTGTATACGAAATCCGCAAGCTGCGTACGGCGCGGCATCCCGGCCAGGGCCCCCGAACTTGCTCCTGCGGTGCAGCTTGTGGCCGTAGCGGTAACCGGGGCGAGTTCCCCGTCATGCGTGTCGGGATGGGTGCTGTCTTGATGAAGACGATAATCGTCCTCGTCCATGTCATTGCCGACCCTGATCCTGCTCCAGCCGTGCTTGACGGCGTCCATGAAATTTTCCCAGGCCGTGGGTTGGCCCGGATGCCTGCGTCCCGGCGGGCTCCCTGGTGCGGGACAGGCCAGGTCCGAACCGGGGCCGCGCGATGCGCCGGCGTCCTGTGCGTTGGTGGCGTAACGCGTCCTCCAGTGACTCCGACGATAGCTGTCGTCGTCGATCTCCGGATGCGTGCTGTCCCAGCCGAGGCGGACCGCCGGCGTGGCCAGGTCCCATCCGTGGCTTTCCGGATCGCGCGCTTCCCACAGCACCTTCAGGTCGGCGTGCGCCTCATGCCATGAACGGTTGCGGTAGCGCGCGTTCTCGTGCAGGTCATGGCCGAAACGGTAGGCCGCACGCGCCGCAAGGTCGATGTACGTCCGCCCGCCGAATGGGCGCGTGCCGACCTCCTCGCCGCCAGTGCGCATGAAACCGGCAATCAGGCCGGCGGCACGCCTGGCATCGTGCGTCGAATCGGTCCACAGGGTAAGGACATGGCTGTCCACCTTGCCCGTCGCAGGCACCGTCGCCGGGCGGCTGCCTGCATGGCCGAGCAAGCGGGAAAGCAGGCGCGCGGTCGAGGCGCCGGGGCGCTCGCGCCACTTCGGGGGAGGTGCGTCGCCCGTGGTCGCGGAACGCGCGCCAGCGATGCTTGCCAGGCCGGTATCGGCGCGCGCGTATCCGGAGGCGAGCAAGACGTCCAGCGCCTGCTGGGCCTTGCCGCGGTCGTCGAAGACCGCCTTGAGCTTGTGTCGCATGATGCCCTCCTGCTGCCATGAATGAAAAAAGCATGCTTGCCGGCGGTGCGGGAATGCCCGGGATGCGCGCATGGACGATGCCGGTGGAATCGCGGTGCGTGGTACGGCCCGCAGCGTGCGGGCTGATGTGGGTTGCCTGCGGCAGTGCTCGCGACTTGCAGCGAATGGTCGGCGACCGGAAGGGCAGGGCCGCCACAGATCTGCGGCGGCGATGTCGCAGTGTACTCCCATCTGGAGGCACGTGCGGGAGTTCCGCGCATGCCCGGGGCGCGAAGCAAGCGATTCGCGCGACGGCGCTCGTGCGCCGTGCTAGCATGCATTGTATTGACGGCTTGGGCCGGCGCGGATCTGGAAGGTATTCACCCAGGCAGTATGGAAAACCGCATCCTGATCATTTCCCCCGACCCCGGCGACGTCGGGAGCTTGCGCCACGCCCTGGGCAATGCATCCGACGGCCCCTTCGTCGTGGAGGACGCCGCGACCCTGGCAGACGGCCTGCACCGCATTGCGCAGGGCGGGATCGATGCGATCCTGCTGGACATGTGCCTGCCGGACAGCAGCGGCCTGGCAAGTTTCGACCAGGTCTTCGCGGCGGCGCGTCATACGCCGATCATGGCGCTGTGCGCGCTCGCCCAGGAGCAGCAGGCCAGGGAGGCGGTCCAGCGCGGCGCGCAGGGCTGGTTGTCGAAGGGCTACTTTGACAATAACCTGGTGCCGCAATCCCTGCGCAATATTATCGAGCGCATGCGGGTCGAGCAGAAACTGGACGCTGTCCAGGCACGCGCGCAGATTACGCTGAACTCGATCGGCGACGCCGTCGTCTCGGTCGACATGCATGGGCGGGTCGACTACCTGAACATCGCGGCCGAACTGATGACTGGGTGGAAACGCGATGAAGCCAGGGGGCGGCCCATCGCGGAAGTCCTCGTCATGGTCGAAGGCGATGCGGGTGCTACGGTCGTCAATCCGGTTGAGGCCGTCCTGCGGGCCGGCCGGCCCGAGGGCTTGAGCGGGGAAGTCGTCCTCGTGGATCGACATGGCAAGCGCAGGAGGATCGAGGATTCGGCCGCGCCCATCTTCGATTGGAATGGACAGCTTGTGGGTGCTGTCATGATCTTCAGAGACATTTCTGCGGCTGTCGCACTGAGCACGAAGATGAAGCACCTCGCCCAGCACGATTTCCTGACCAGCCTGCCCAACCGTGTCCTCCTGAACGACCGCATCACCCAGGCCATCGCATTGGCCAGGCGCAGCAATACCTGCCCGGCACTGCTTTTCCTTGACCTCGACAAGTTCAAGCACATCAACGACTCCCTCGGCCACGGCGTCGGCGACCACTTGCTGCAAGCCGTCGCCGCGCGCCTGCTCCAGTGCGTGCGCACGTCCGATACGGTCAGCCGCCACGGCGGCGACGAGTTCGTGGTCCTGCTGGCGGCCGAGCGGCGCCCGCAGGATGCGGCGCTGGCGGCCGAGAAGATCCTGGTCGCGATGTCGAGCCCTTTCGCGGTCGATGGACATCAACTGCATACCTCCACGAGCATCGGCATCAGCGTCTTTCCGTTCGACGGCCTGGATGCCGCCGCCCTGATCAAGAATGCCGATACCGCGATGTACCACGCCAAGGAGCGCGGCCGTAACGGCTACCAGTTCTTTCGCCACGACATGAATGCGCGAGCCGTCGAGCGCCAGCTCGTCGAAAGCAACCTGCGCCGGGCGCTCGAACGCGCCGAATTCGCACTGTATTACCAGCCCAAGCTGGACCTGGAAAACCGGACGATCACCGGTGTCGAGGCCCTGCTGCGCTGGGAACACCCCGAATGGGGAATGGTCCTGCCTGAGCGTTTCATTCACATTGCCGAGGAGTGCGGCCTGGTGGTTCCCCTCGGGCGGTGGGTCTTGCGCGAAGCCTGCGCGCAGGCGGTGCGCTGGCGCGACAGCGGAGTGGCGCCGGTATCGATCGCGGTCAATGTGTCCGCCATGGAGTTTCGTCACCGCGACTTTTTCGACCACGCGCTTGCCATCTTCGAAGCAACCGGCGTCGACCCGGCCTGGCTGCAACTGGAACTGACCGAGAGCGTGCTGATGCGCGATGTCGCGGCCAGTGCTCGCCTGCTTGCGAAGTTCAAGGCGATGGGCGTGCAGATTGCCGTCGATGACTTCGGCACCGGCTACTCCAGCCTGAGCTACCTGAACGAATTCCCGATCGACGTGCTCAAGATCGACCAGTCCTTCGTGCGGGCGATCGACGGCAACCCGGAGGGCAACGGCGCCATCGTGAGCGCCGTGATCGGCATGGGGAAGAGCCTGCGCCAGCGCGTCATCGCGGAAGGCATCGAGAACGCGGTGCAACTCGATTTCCTCAAGCTGCATGGCTGTGGCGAGGGACAGGGCTATTTTTTCAGCCGGCCTGTCGATGCCGACCGGATGGAGGCAATGCTGCGTAGCAATGCATGAGGCCGTACCCGTTCATGCGAGCACACGCAATGTCCACATCGAACGAATACTTACACTTTTTTCTTCCGTACGGGGCGCGGTGGGGCGCATAGTGGTGCTGGGTTCGTCCTGTCGCCGCCGTCAATCCGCGCTGGAACAGCCGGCCCCGTTTCTGCGGCGATCCGGGCCTGCTGCGTCATTCGCACGGATCGCGCGTGATTGCCAGCCCATGTCGACTACGCGGAGCAAGCGATGCATACAGTCCTGGAGTTCCCAACCAAGGTATTTGTCCAGTGGGGAGCGATTGCGCAGGAGATCGTTCCCTATCTGGCCCAGCGCGGCGTCAAACGGGACGAGATCTGCGCCGTCCTCGACCGCCTCAGGACAAGGTGGGAGCAGCTGGATCCGGCTCCACCCGGTAATACGGGCGTTGCCTTGCTCGATGGGGACGATGCTGCGGTAGTATCCAGCCGACTGGAGGAGGGCGAATTGTACGTTTCCCGGCACTGGAGATCGCAGTCTGCCAGGATGCTGATCGAATCCGCCATGGCCGATTACCAGCGACATGCCGGCCGCTGACGGGCCATATGGATCACGGCGAACGCTTCAACAGCATCTCCCATGCGGTGGGAACGGTTCTCGCAGCCCTCAGCGGCGTGCTCCTGGTGGCCGTGACTGCGCTCGGCGGCGACCCATGGAAGATCGTCGCCTGCGGCGTGTATGCGCTCACCCTGCTGATCCTGTACCTGACGTCCACCCTCTACCACAGCGTGCACGGCGCCGCCAAGGACGTATTGCGCAAGATGGACCATTGCGCCATCTACCTCCTGATCGCAGGCACGTATACGCCGTTCACGCTCGTCACGCTGCGCGGGACCCTGGGCTGGACGATGTTCGGCGTGGTGTGGGCGCTGGCCCTGTTCGGGGTCGTCCAGGAGCTCTGCCATGCAAGCCGGGCACGTGTCCTGTCGCTCGTCGTCTATCTGGTGATGGGCTGGCTTGCCCTGCTCGCCATTGGCCCCCTGGTCGATGCGCTCGGCCGTGCCGGCTTCGCCTGGCTGGCGGCCGGCGGGCTGCTCTATACGGGCGGTATCGCGTTCTACGCCACCGACCACAAGCTGCGCCATGGCCACGGCATCTGGCATCTGTTCGTCCTCGCCGGCAGTGCCTGCCACTACATCGCCGTTCTGTTCCACGTCGCCTGAAACCAGGGCGCATTCTCCAAGCAATCTCTTGCCGCTTGTTATTCCCCGAAAATAGATCGGCAAAGCGCCCGCACAGGCGCGAAAAAGAGCGCATAGTGTGAAGGTCAAACGCGATCCTTGGTGATCGTCCTCTCCCAGACGGCATCCGCCGTGCTGCCATTCCCGCCAGACATGTCAACGCGCCGCGTTCGGCGCGCGCGTGCCCACATCATTCCATTCCCCGAAAGGTACTCCATGTATCCATACCCCCAATCCGTCACTCCCGCCGTGCGTTCCCACATCGAGGCACAGACCGCGTTCCTGAACGAGCTGTCGCAGACCATCTCGCGCTCCTTGCAGCAGGTCTTCCAGCTGAACATGCAGCTGGGCCAGAGCCTGCTCGAGGAAACCACCAGCACCGCCCAGCGCATGCTGGCCACCGAGCGCCCCACCGACGCGTTGTCGGCGGCAGCCTCGCGTGCCCAGCCCGCCACCGACAAGCTGCGTTCCTACCAGCAACAGCTGTCGCAGCTCGCCGCGAGCACCCAGGTTGACCTGACCCGGGTGGCCGAGCAGCATGGCCAGGAAACCTCCCGTACCGCCCGTGCGCTGGCCGACGAGGTGACGCGCGTCTCGGTCGAGGAAACCGACAAGAGCTTGCGCCAGCAGGAGGAAACCATGAAGACATCGCGCGATGCCTTCAAGCAGGAGGCCGAGCGCGGCGCCAGGATCGGCGCCCAGTTCCTCGGCAACCTGCAAAGCGGCGCCGATGGCGCGGGCGTGAAGCCTGGCGGCCAGGCCGGCCCGCCCAGTGGCACGCGCAACGTGCAAGGCGGCGGCAACAGCCAGGCCGAGAACAAGGTCCCGTCCCCGGCGCGCTGATCTTCACGACTCACCCTGGCCCTCCGGGGCCATCCCTCGCGGCGGCGCTGACCATGCGGTCTCGCCGCCGCTTCCGTCTCGGGAGATCATCCATTACATCAACAAGGAACCCGCACATGTTCAACACCGTTTTCGACGCGTGGTCGTCATTGGCCTTCCCCTGGAACGGCATGCCCGTCCAGCCCACCACCCGCAGCCGGTTCACGTACGGATTCCACGAGGAAGGAGGGCAGGCGCTCCGCTACCGCCTGTTCATTCCCCACGGCGAACGTGACCGGCCGATGCCGCTGGTCGTCATGCTGCACGGTTGCGGCCAGGACGCCGCCGATTTTGCCGTCGGCACCGGCATGAACGCCCTGGCCGAGGAGCATGCCTGCATGGTCCTGTACCCCGAGCAGCCTTGCAGTGCACACTGGAACAGGTGCTGGAACTGGTACGAACCTACCCATCATCGGCGCGGCGCAGGCGAGCCGGCGCTGCTCGCGGGACTGACCCGGCGCATCATGGCCGAGCATGCGGTGGATCCCGCACGCGTCGCGGTCGCGGGCCTGTCCGCGGGCGGCGCCATGGCGGTCATCCTGGGACGCACGTATCCCGACCTGTTCAGCGCGGTCGGCTGTCATTCCGGACTGGCCCACGGCAGCGCGAGCTGCGACGCCAGCGCGATGCTGGCGATGCGCAATGGTCCCGATCCGTCCGCGCCCGCGCCGCCCCGGACGCATGCCGTCGTGCCGGTGATCGTTTTCCATGGCGATGCCGACGCCACGGTCCATCGAGCGAACGGCAGCGGTGTGGTACGCCAGTCGCTCGACAACCATGCGCTGCACAGGCAGGCTGCGGATGCCGGCGTCGCCATGGTGGCCGAAACCGGCCGTGCCGGCGGGCGTGCGTTCACCCGCCATGTGCATCGCGAAGCCAGGGGCGGCGTGCTGGCCGAGCAATGGACCGTGCACGGCGCCGGCCACGCCTGGTCGGGTGGCGACCTGCGCGGCAGTCATGTTGATACCCTGGGGCCCGAGGCCAGCGAAGAAATGCTGCGCTTCTTCTTTGGCCGCCCGGCTGCCTGAGCGGCGCCAGGCGGCGGGGACGACACGCACACCGGTGTGCGGTGCGCCCGTCAAGCGGCAATGCGCGTAGGCTCGGGATGCTGGTCGCCACTTCATAGGAGGGATCATGATCATGCCCGACCCTGCGAACACGTTTCGCGGCCTGCCCCTGAGCCCGGAGCAGGACAGCGAGATCAGGCATTACATTCACACCAGGGAGCGCAATGGCCTGCCTTGGGACACCCCGGAGCTGCAGGCGATGCTGGTCGATATGCTCGACCCGCCGGAAACCGACGAGGAAGATCGCCGGTCGCTGTCAGACAGCATGGGCATGGAGCGGGCCGCGGTGGTCCTTGGTGGCGGGAAGGACTTGGACAGGGCCGACCCCCGTCCCGATTCCTGACGAGGCGGCAAGGAGCTCAGGCAGCGGCCCCGGCCAGCCCTCGAACCGATCACCTCAGGGCAGGCGCATGGCCGGCGATGAGCTCTTCGAGCATGTCTGCCGCGGCGTCATCGCTTGCCGCCTCGGCTTCCCGTCCCCATTCGCGGTACTCGACCAGCGACGGGATGCGCGCCATCGCCCCGAGGGGCTCGATGCCCATGCTGGCCAGTTGCGCGAGCAGCTCGGCCAGTACCGCGTCGCGCTGCAGCGACCAGGTCGAGGCGAAGCAGCGCCAGAAAATCCATCCGGCCCGCTCCAGCACGCGCTGGCGCCCCATGTCGGCTGCCCACCGGTCCGGCCCGTGGAACTCGTCGCCATCGAGTTCGATCGCCAGGCGCCGGTCGTCCGCGCCCTCGACCACCATGTCGATGCGGTAGCCGGCAGCCGGCACCTGCGGAATGACGCGGTAGCCACGCTCGAACAGCTCGGTGTAGACGTCGCGCTCGAAACCCGATTCGCACAGGCCGATCAGGCTGCCGGCTTCGTCATTGCTCTCGACAGGCTTGGCGAAATGTTCGACCAGGGTGCGGCGCAGGTCGGCCGTGGACAGTTCTTCCAGGCGCACCGAGCGCACCAGGTACATCCGGTCGCGTGCACGCGATGCGGCCACGTTGAAGCGCTGGTCGTACTGCAGGCCCGACAGGGCGTGGTGGTTCCTGCTGTCGGCCACCATGCTCAGGAAGACGATGCCGCGCTCGCTGCCCTGGAAGATGCGCGCGTCGCCACAGGCGAAGTTGCGGCGGGCCAGCTCCGCCGCCTCGACGCGGGAGCGTACCAGCTTGTCGATCCACTGGGCCTGTTCGGGACCGAGCAGGGATACCACGCCGAGCGTGCGCTCGCGCAGCGCCGGGTCGCGGATGATCGCTTCGATCTCGGCCGCGATGAACTCGGCCTCGGGCGGATTCTGGGACTTGGCGGTGCGGTAGCCGTTGGCGACAAAGACGTCGACCAGCGGCGGATCGAGCCGCTCGGACGCCTTCGGGATCCGCAGCGGTTGGATGAAGTCCTTGTAGAACACCCGGTTGCTGTAGGCGATGATCGGCTGCACGCAGCGGAAGTGCTCGCGCAGCATCACTCGCGAGGCCGCGAATACCGAGGAGGCGATGTCGTACAGCGACATGTCGGCGGTCAGCACCGCTTCGAAGGGCTGGCCGGCCAGGAAGCGCCGGCGCAGGTCGACGATCTTGGCGGCCGACACGAATCCCGCCTCGGGCGAGACCTGCTTGTCGTCGCCGACCACGAGGATCTGCTTGCCGCGCAGGACCGCCGGCAAGGCCCACAGGTCGGACTGGCTCGCTTCGTCCACGATGACCAGGTCGAAGGCGCCCAGCGTGGCCGGGAGCGACTCCGACACCCGGGCGTGGCTCATGATCCAGCAGGGAACGGCCGCCTGCGCGTCCACCATCGCCTGCTGGGCGTCGCGGCGGTAGCGTCCGGCGTTGACGCCGGTGCCCTTGCCGATCTTGCGCACGGCGATGCGGTAGGTTTCGAGTGCCGTCAGGACGTTCTGGCCGGCCTGGCGCCGGGTTGCGAGCCAGGCCGATTTCGAGACCAGGGTTTCATACAGGCGCGCCAGGCCCTTTTCGAGCTCGCGCCGGCGCGCCGCCAGCGTGCGCATCTCGTCGCGGTCGTCGATGGCGTCCAGGTGGGCCTTCAGGCGCGCCCAGGTCCAGGCGTCGCGCCAGCGCACCGGGAACACCGTATCGTCACCGACCGCCTCGACCGGTACCGACAGCACGCGCGCGGCCAGCCGGGCGGCGCCGTGGCGCGCGATCTCGCCGGCCAGTTGGCGCACGGTGTCGAGGACCGGCGCCAGCGCTTCGATCCGCCGAATGTCGGCAAGGATGTCGGCATAGTCGGCCACGACGCCCTCGGCGGGCAGGTCTGCGCTGCCCAATGCATGGTCGACCAGGGCGCGCAGCCGTTCCGAGACAGGACCGGTGCTGCCCGCCAGCTTCTCGCGGAGCGCGGCGATGCTCGTCATTGCCTCTGCCAGTTCGGCGCGCGTGAGGTGGCGGCGCAGCTGTTCGCGGATACGGGCCAGGTCGGCGTACCGCCCCAGCAGCTCGTCCTGCGGCGCCCGAACGAATACCTGTTCGGCCAGGCGAGGCAGCATGCGGTCGTGCGTCGCCGCCAGGGTGTGGGCCCGGCGTGCGGCGAGCGTGACCTGTTCCACCGCGCGCAGCTGGCCGACCTCCGGCTGCAGCAGTGGCAGGGAGAGCAGTTCCGCGAAGGCGTTCCAGCGCACCACGAAGGACAACAGCCGCGTGTGCAGCGCCGCGAAGCGCTGCACGTGCGCCCAGTCCGCGCTCGAGGCGGGCGCAAGGCCGGCAACGCGGATGGCGTTGACGTGCGGCTTGATGTCGCCGGCGCCGAAGGCAAGGAAACCGAAGGGCTTGCCGGATTCAGCGCCGCGCGCAATGGCGTCGAGCGCCTTCGGATGTTCCAGCGCTTCGCGCGGCGCGCTGACCGGTCGCTGCATGAATTCGGATCGGGCCTGCAGCAGCGCGTCCATCTCCGAGAACAGCGCCTCGAGGGAGCTGCGTTCGGTGGCGAAATCGGCGCGCCGGCATTTCTCGCGCAGGGCGAAGACCCAGTCATGTCCGGACTCCTCGAGTTCGCGCACCAGCGCCGCTGCTACATCGATCGACGCGAGCAGCTGGCGGGCATGTCCGAGCACTTCGGGCGTGGCGGCGCGCAGCGGGAGCAGCACGCCGGCCGCCTCGTCGCGCTCGATCTCGCGCAGCGTCTGGACCAGCTCGTGCAGGCGCCCGACCTCGGCAGGCGCAGGCAAGATGCTGGACGCCGGGACCTCATCATGGCAGTAGACCAGGTCGCCGCCGAGCTGGCGCCGCGCCTCGCGCAGCCCCATGCCGGCCTCCTCGCCGAATGGCGGCGCATGTTCCACCGCCAGCGACAAGGAATCGTCGAACCAGCCGAACTGTTCCTGGCCATGGATTACCAGCTCGGCCATCTTCTGTGCCCGCATCGGCACACCGTCGACCTCGATCTCGCCCAGGTGGGCGCGCGCGATGTCGTCGATGCGGGTGTCGATCCGCGCCATCTCTTCATGCGCGCGGTCGAGTGCGGCGCGGCAGGTGGCGATCGCTTCCTCCTCGATGTGCGGGTTCAGATGGGTGAGGGTGTGGATGATCGCTTCGATCGACGCCTGGAACTGGCGCATGCCCTCCTTGTCGCCGGACAGCAGCGCCACCGTGAGCGGGCGGATCGATGCCGGAATCTTCTCCTGCAATACCTTCAATGCCGGTTCACCCTTGGAGGTGACCAGGATCCGCTTTCCCGATGCCAGGTAGTGGCTGATGATGTTGGCGATCGTATGGGTCTTGCCGGTGCCGGGCGGGCCCTGGACCGCGACGCCCGGGGAGCGCGCGAGCTGCTGGACGATCGTTTCCTGTTCGCGGTTGTAGGGCAAGGGGAAGTAGAGCTCGCGCGCTTCGCCGCGGCTGTCCGCGCGGCCGGACAAGCCGCGGAAGGCGATCGGTTCGTGCTCGACCACGGCCTGGCCAGGCGGCGTGACGATGCCGAGCGGGCCGTCCGGAATCGCATCGCCGGCGCTGACGCGCTCCTTCAGGCGTGCGATGTCGTCGATCAGGAAGTGGCTGGCGCGCGGACGGGTGAACACGACCCACCCGTTCGTCACCACCAGCTCGTCGCCGGCGCTCGGGGCGCCGGCGGCTTCACGGTCGTAACGGGCCGACGCCGCGAGCTTGCCGGCGACCAGGCACAGGATCGGTTCGACGGTTGTCGGGTCGAAGGGCGAAACCGCGACGTCCGGGCGCTCGCGCAACAGGGCGCGGGCGGCGCGTTCGACATCGCCGATGCCGGGCACGGCGCAGGCGGCAAAGGCGTCGAACTCCAGGCGCGGCTCGACCTGGCGCGGGCGCACGGCGATGGCGTGGCTGGCGTTGTCGATCTCGAGTTCCACCGCCTGGGTGATCAAGGGGTAATGGAAGTCGACAGCTGACGGCGACCCGGATTCCTCGGTGCCCGGAATGCGCCACGACGACACCCCCATGCCCCAGACCAGCTCCGTCGGGCGCACCGCCTCTTCGGATTCCAGGCGCGTCTTCAGCGCAAACAGGTCGGCGTAAAGGCTCATCACCTGGCGCCGCGGCCGCTCCCGCATGGCCCAGTCGTTCCAGTGCTGCGTATAGACCTCCAGCAGGCGGCCGACCCGCGCGCGGCGCTGCTGGTCGCGCTGCTCGGCCTGTTCTTCACCGAGGACGCCGGCGTCCTCGTTCCGGGAGCTGGCCAGCATCGCTTCCTTCAAGGCCGGCGGACGGGCCGCGGGGTCGTCGCTGATCGTCAGGAACGGGGCAAGCTCGGGCTCCGTAAGACTGGGCGCGCGCATCGCCTCGAGGCGGTGCACCCGCAGCCAGACCGGCTCGCCATCGGTGTCGACGTTGAAGTCGATCCAGGGCAGCGCCTCCAGGTCGGCATAGGTTTTCTTGAACTCGGTAGCCTTCGACAATGTAAAAGCTGCTGGATCGATGTCTTTGGCTTGCTCGACCAGGTAGTCGAGCAGCCCGCTCATGAGCTGGGCAGGGGATTGCATGTTTGTTTCGCGGATGGGCGGTGGGTAGGTGGTGGTTTTGCGGTATATTAAACCCTTCTCGACGCATCAGCGGTTCCACTGCAATGCGGATCCGATTGTCTTCGACAGTGGCAAGGCCAGGACCCAGAAACTCAGGCCTCATCCCCGCTCAGCACGACGCAATTACGTCCCGCGTCCTTGGCGCGGTACAAGGCGAAGTCGGCCCGCCGCATCAGCGAGTCCGGGGCGCCGGGGGCCTGTGGTGCCTGGATCGCGACGCCGACGCTGATCGTCACATGTCCCGTGGTGGCGCCGGCATGGGCGATGGCGAGTGCTTCGATTGCGCCGCGCAGCGATTCGCCAATAAGATACGCTTGACCGGCGCCGGTATTGGGCAGCACGATCGAGAACTCCTCGCCGCCGTAACGCGCCGCCAGGTCGCCGCTGCGGCGGGTGCCGGCCGCCAGCGCCTGCGCAACGCGGCTCAGGCATGCGTCGCCGGCCTGGTGCCCATAGCGATCGTTGAACTTCTTGAAGTAATCGACATCGAGCATGATGACGGCAAGCGGCTGGCCGGCGCGGGCGGCACGAGCGGATTCGCTGCGTAGATAGTCGTCGAAACGACGTCGGTTGGCAAGGCCCGTCAGGCCGTCCGTGATTGACAAGGTTGCCAGTTTCCGGTTTGCCTCTTCCAGTTGCGCGGTGCGTTCGGCCACGCGCTGCTCCAGGCAGTCGTGGAGCTTCGCGCTGGCGATCGAGATCATTGCCTGTGCGCCGAGTATGCGCAGGAACTCGACACGCTCGTCGGTGAACGATGCTTCGGCGAGCCGGTTCTCGAAATAGAGAATGCCGTCGATATTGCCCCCATGCCGCACCGGCAGGCACATGACGGAACGCGGCTGCTGTCGCCGCAGGTAGGGATCGGCGGCGAAGCGCGAGCGCTCCGCAATATCGTCTTCGATGACCGCGACACCGGTACGGATGACGTAGCGCAGCAGCGACAGCGGGAATTGCGGATCGCTTGTGGCGTCCATATCCAGCTGGCGCGACTGCAATACCGTGAGCGCATCGCCGTCGATATCGGCTTCCAGCCGGTAAGCGCCGTCGGTCAGCAGCAGCAGGCGCGCCACCTGGGCCCCGGCGTTTTCTCGCGCGACGGCAACCAGGCGTTGCAGTACCTTGCGCAGGCCTACTTCGTTCGCCACGGCCTGCGTCGCCTTGAGCAGCGATGCCAGGTCGAGCGCTGCGCCGCCGCGCGTCAGCGTGCCGGCATGCGACTGCATGCCGCCTTCGTCCACCCTTGCCAGCAAGGCGCTGTAGCGGTCGCGCATTTGCGTCACCTTTCCCTCCGCCCCCCACTGGGCGTAGCAGGCGATGGCGTCCCTGATGAACACTGCCGCCACCCGTGGCATGCCCTGGTCGATCCAGCATTCGCCGCACAGCTCATTTGCCAGCGCCTGGACATTGACGTAAGCAGCCTGGCCTGCGGCGTCGATGGCCCGCTGATACGCCCGCGTCGCCGATGCAAGGTCCTCGCGGTAGCGTGCCATCTCCGCCTGCAGCAACGCGTATCTGGCGCCGATATTGTCTGGCCCGAGTTCGGCCCACCTGGCGAGGCTGGATTGCACGGCGTCGATCCGGTCCAGCACCTCTGCCGCGTCGGCGCGCGTGCGATCGCGCCGCAAGGCGCGGATCCATATCATGGCCGCGTAAAAACTCGTCTCGGGCACCTTGGCCTGGCCACGCATCATCCGGGTCACGATGTCGACCTGGTCGGCCAGCGCTTCCGCATCGGCGCTGTCGAACAGATAAGCGTTGCGGATCTTCCCCTGCAGGTAGTACGCGCGAAACAAGTTCGAGCCGCCATACTGCGCAAGAAAGCCGGCCTCGCTGAAGTTCGCGTCGTCGTAGCTGTCGCTGCGAGGGACCAGGCCCATCAGGCACCTGATCGGCTGGGTCGCCGCGCCCATGCAGCAATCGGCCATTGCCTGCTGCCCGTTGGCGCGCATCAGCGCCACGTCGCGGTCGATGGCGTGCATCAGGTCAGGCAGGTAGTCGCCCAGGATGATTCGCTCGGTCGCGCGCACGGCCGCCACCACGCCGACCTGCACGAAGTCGCCGATTTCCAGCGCCCAGCCGAACGCTTCCTCGTACAGCGCGTCGGACATGCGCAGCGGCTGCGTCCAGTGGTTGACCAGCGCCGCGAACATCAAGGCCGTCTGGGTGCGCGCCTGCAGGTTGGCGCGGCTTCTGGCCAGCGCCAGCGCCATCGCGCCGAAGCGGTGGCTGCGCGCGTGGTCGCCGTCCTGGAGCGCCAGGATCGTGGCGTAGGCCACGTACGCTACGGCGCTGAAATCGCTGCTGCCCTGCTGCATGGACAGGCGCGTCATCAACAGCACGATCAGCTGGCACAGCTCCTGTTGGCCGGCGTAGTAAGCGGCCATCCACAGCGCATGCAACATCGGCAGCGCCGCCGCCGCGGCCGGACCATCCATCTCGCTGGCCGTCAGTAGCTCCCCGGCGACCAGCTCAGGCGGACGCGCCCCGTGCAGGCGCGCGATCTCGGTCAGGAGCTCGTCGAAGCGCGCCTTCTGTTGCGCGACATCGTGCGGAATCTCGAAGCCCAGCAGCGCCAGTCCGTCACGCAGCACGCCGATGGCTTCCTGCAGGCGGCCCTGCAACTGGTACTGGTGCGCCTGGACGGCGATGCATCGCACCTGCAGCAGCGGAGCCGGGACGCGTGCCCGCAGCAGGGGATAGATCGCCTCGGCGGCATCGAACCGGCCGCACAGGTAGGCCGCCTCGGCCATGCCGAGCTGCAGCTCGTGCCAGAGTCCGGCGTGACTGTGCCACGCATCCGCCGGCAACAGGTCGAGACCGATGCGCATGTGCTCCAGGGTGGCCATGAAGGCGGCCGAACGACGCGCTTTGGCGCCGGCGCGCCGGTTCATCTCTGCCAGCCGAACGCGTTCTCCAGCGTCGACGATGGCGGCGCGGCCGGCGTTGAGCTGCTCGACGATCTCGAACAGCCGCTCGTCCTGCCGTTCCTGCGGCGTGTGCCGGACCAGGAGCCGGCCGATGCGCAGGTGATTCCTTGTACGCGTATCGGCATCCACGATCAGGTACGCGGCTTGCTGCACGCGGTCGTGCAGGAAGCGGTAGCCGACGGCGCTGTCGGGCGCGTCGACGTCGACGTACTTGTAGCTGCCGTCGAGGGGCTGGACCAGTCCCGCGTCGAGCGCCGGCCACAGGACATGCTGAGTGTCCCAGGGGTTGCGTTCGACGGCAAGCGCCAGCATCTCGAGGGAAAACCGGCTGCCGACCGCCGCAGCCAGTTGCAGCAGGCGCTGCGTCGCGGCGGGCAGGCGCTGGATCTTGTCGACCAGCAGCTCGACGACATTGTCGGTGTGATCGGCCTGCTGGATCGCGGCGAGATCCCAATCCCAGCAATCCTCGTCGGCGCGGTAGCGCAGGTGGCCGGCCTCCTGGATCGAGTCCAGGAACTGGTTGAGGAAAAACGGGTTGCCGCCGGTCTTGGCGAAGCATAGCCGGGTCAGCGCGACGCAGTCGGCCGGCGCCACGCGCATGGCGGCCGATACGATCCGCCCGACCTGCGCTTCGGTCAGCGGCCCCAGAGCCAGCGTGGGCAGGCGCAGGCCGCCCGCGAGCAACCTGTCGCGCAGCGCGATCAAGGGATGGAGAGCGTCGACCTCGTTGTCGCGGTAGGCGCCGATGAGCAGCATGTGGCCCTTGTCGCGCGAGGTCATGAACAGCTCGATCATCCGCAGGCTGGCCATATCGGCCCATTGCAGGTCGTCGAGGAACAGCACCAGCGGGCGGCCAGCGGCCGCGAAGACGTCGACGAAACGGGGAAACACACGGTCCAGGCGGAGCTGGGCCTGCGCCGGTGTCATCGCGGGCGCTGCCTCGGTCGGGCCGACGATGAGCGCCAGCTCGGGAATCAGGTCGACCATCGCGCCCAGTCCGCTCCCCAGGGCGGTGCGCAGTTGCGCCGCCCATTGCCGCACCGAGGTCTCGGGCTCGCAAAGAAGCTGGCGCACCAGTTCCTGGAACGCCTGGATCAGCGACGCATAGGGTACGTCGCGCCGGAACTGGTCGGCTTTGCCAGCCAGGAAGCAGCCGTGCCGGGCGACGATCGGTTTCTGCACCTCGTTAACTACCGCCGACTTGCCGATGCCGGGAGAACCGGCCACCCACAGCATTGTGCGGTGCCCGCCAGCGCTATGTTCGAATGCCTCCAGCAGTGCGGCGATCGCATCCTCGCGCCCGTGCAGCGTTTGCGGGACCATGAAACGGGCGTTGTGATCGGAAAGCCCGAACCTCCGTATCGGTGACGAGGCACGACAGGAACCGAGGTCGCTGCGCAGCCCGTGCAAGCTCTGGTAGCGCAGCTCGGCATTTTTCTCGAGCAGTCGCTGAACGATCGCCAGCAGCCGGCGGGGCAGGGCGCGCAATGCCGGATGCGACCAATCGGGCTCGCGCGCGATGTGGCAATGAACCAGCTCCATCTCGTCGTCTGCTGCGAATGGCGGCTGGCCGGCGAGGAGTTCGTAAAAGGTCGCGCCGAGCGCATAAAAGTCGGCACGGTAGTCGACGCGGCGGTTCATCCGTCCGGTCTGCTCCGGCGCCATGTAGCGTAGCGTGCCTTCCAGTGCCGCCGGATTGACGATGCCCTGGTTTTCGTGCGGCAGCTCGCTGGCAATGCCGAAATCGATCAGCTGGAGCAGGCGCCGCTCGCCATTCCAGACCAGGTTGGACGGGTTGATATCCTTGTGGATGACCCCTTGTCCGTGCACTTCTTCGAGCGCTGCACACAGTTGCAGGGCGATGTCCAGGAAATCATCCAGCTCCAAACCGGCCGGTACGGGCGTATGCCCGGTTGACATGCGGGCACGCAGCACCTTGTCGAGCGACAGGCCGCCGATATCCTCTTGCACCATGGCCCAGCGGCCACGGTGTAACTGCAGCGCGAGTGGGCGCACCACGCACCGATGACGGCAGCGCCGCGCGATCGCATACTCGCGCTTGAACTGCGCCAGCTGTGAAAAGCTGGGAGCCGCCTGCTTTGGCAGCTTGACGATGAGCATGGCGCCATTGGCGGCGCGGGCACGGTAGACCAGCGAGCGGGCACTTTCGTGCAAATGTTCCGTGATCTTGTGGTCGAAGAGGGCGCTCATGGGCTGGGATTGCAGTGTGCCTGGGGCAGGCAGGTGGGACAGCAGGATTCGCGCATATTACATATATGCAATTGTTAAGGCAAACGTGGCTGCTCGCTGTCCTGCTACATCATTGCCAGCTGCCGCGCCAGGGCATCGTCCTGCCGGTAGATATCCGGGGCGAACAGGGCCGAGCCATTGCGGTCGACGAGGGCTGTCGCATAGAACAGCACTACCGGCACCGGCTTGGGGAGCCGCACGATACGCATGTCCCCGGGCGCCATCGCGGCCGCCACGGCGGCGGCATCCCAGCGCCGCGGGTCGGCGAGCACGAATTGCGCCAGCTCGGCCGGCCGCTCGACCCGGATGCAGCCATGGCTCAGGTCGCGACGAGTCCGGTTGAACAGCTCTTTCGATGAGGTCGAGTGAAGATAAATGTTCATTGGATTAGGCATGGCAAATTTCACTTCGCCAAGCACGTTGCGCTCCCCGGGGCGCTGCCTGACCCTCGCCTCGCCCCGTCGCAGGATGCCAAGCGTAGCGTCCGGGGATAGCCGGAGCACCTGGCCGTCCGCCGCGACCACCTCCATATCGTTTTGCTGCAGGTAGCGGGGATGGCGGGCCAGCTTGGGCAGGATCTCGTTCGACAGAATACTTGGCGGAACATTCCAGTAGGGATTGAACTCGAGGTAAAGCATCTGGCCGATGAACAGAGGCGTTGGCGTTCGTACGGCGGTGCCGACGATCACCCGCATTTCCAGCACCGGCGCGGCATTGCCGTCGGTGGCGTCGAATGCCCACAAGCGGTAGGTGGGCACATTGACGACGAGGATGCGGCCCCTCGGCTGCGGCGGCAGCCAACGCAGGCGTTCAAGGGTCAGCGCCAGCTGGATCGCGCGCCGGCCAGGCGGGACTGCCAGCGCCGCCAGCGTGCCAGGGCCGAGCACACCGTCTTGCGCCAGTCCGTGACGCGCCTGGAAGCGCCGAATCGCGGCGTCCAGGGCAGTGCCGTACCGGTCGCCGCAGGCAGGGGCCGCGCCGGCGTCGAGATCCCCCAGCCAACGGAGGCGTTCGCACAACAGCGCGGTGCCCGAGTAGGGCATGCCGGAAGCGGCGCCGGGCGGCCTTGCCGGCGGCAAGGCCGGCCAGTGCGGGACTGTACGCGCCAGTTCCCGGTAGTGGGCCAGGGTGGACTTGACCCTGCCGTACAGGGGAATCGGAGGGGCCGCGGATTCCACCGCCTGCTCGAGTCCTCCCTCGCGCAGTGCCTGGCGCAAGTGCTCGACCGGATCGAAATCCGCAACGGCGCCATTGTCTGGCCGGTAGCCCGAGGCTACACGGCCGAAACGCAGCTCGGCCAGGTAGTGCAGCATGGCGGTGCTGATGTCGCGGTCGAGCGCGGCAGTGGCGGCCGGGTGGCGTACGCTGTCCAGCCGGCGCGCGAGTTCCTCGACGCCGTAGCTTGCGACGTCAAGGCCATGCTCGCCCGCCTTGCGCAGCAGGCGCAGCGCCAGCCGCGCCCGTTCCGGGCCGTCGGACAGCCACAGCAGGCCCGGTTCGGCGGCGTGCAGGCGCAGGCTCAGCTCGCGCGCGTTGACAGGAGCCTGGACGTTCGGCGCCGCCAAGGCGGTTCCGGCGCAAGCAAGCAGCAAGAACAACATGATGGCGCGGCAGGCGCCCGGTATCGGGTTCATCGATGGGAAGCGGGCGTGCAACCCGCATGCGAAGCTGGGTAGGTCATGCCTGAACGATATGTGTTGGCCATCCTGAACGTCATTGATCTGGATCAAAAATAGCGTCGAGCCTGATGCAGTCGCGGCCGGCTTGCTTGGCCGCATACAGCGCGGCATCGGCGCGTTCCACCAGGCTGCCGCCCTCTGCGCCGTCCGCTTCCCCCAGGCTGCAGGCGAGGCCGATGCTGACCGTCATGATGCCGGACGGGGCCGCGCTGTGTGCGATGCGACGCAGGCGCAGCCCGGCGCGGATCGCCTCGGCCACCCGCATGGCGCCGGCCGCGTCGGCGCCGGGTATGAGTACGACGAATTCCTCGCCCCCGAATCGGGCGGCCACATGGCCCGGGCCGGAAGCGCTGTCCCGGATCGCGCGGGCGGCTTCGGACAGCGCGACATCGCCGGCAAGATGGCCGTGCGTGTCGTTGTATTGTTTGAAGTAGTCGACGTCGATCATCAAGGCCGCGAGCGGGCTGCCGTCGGCGCGTGCGCGAGCGGTTTCCTGTTCCATTGCCTGCTCAAGATAACGGCGGTTGAACAGGCCGGTCAGCGGATCGATCCGCGACTGCTGCAATAGCGAGGCATTCGACGTTTCAAGCGCCGTCTTCGCCTGGAGCAGCCCGCGTTCGAGCCGGTCGCGCTGGCGTATCTGCCTGGCGAGGTTGGCGCCCAGCGCCGCCATTCCCGTCGACAGCGCCAGGAAGGCCGCGCCGGCCGCCAGCATCGAATCTCGCCAAGGTTCCAGGACCTGGTCGCGCGAGCGCACGATGGCGAGCAGCAACGGATAGCTCCCGACCTGCCGCACTCCGTAGAACAGGGTCCGGCCACGCTCCACGAACGTGTGCAAGGCGCCGGTCGGCAAGCTGGCGGCCAGGACGGGGAAGAACGAGGTCCGTTTGAGATCGGCTCCGATGTCAGTATGCGTGAAGGGATGGCCCAGAAGCTGGGTGCCGTTTTCCAGCGCCAGCAGAATCTTCCCGTCCCGGTGGAGCTCGATACGCTCGTAGATCCTGCGGAAGAAATCGACCTTGCTGGTCGCCAGCACGACGCCGGCGAAGCTGCCGTCCGCATGCTCGAGGCGGCGTGAGACAGGAATCACCCAGGCGCCGCTGGTGCGACCGATGATGGGCGCGCCGATGTGCACGCCCCGGTCCCGCGAGCGCTGGTGATGGATGAAATAGGCACGGTCGGCATTGTTGCGTCCATTGAAGGAGCGGCCCGCTGAATTCACGATCCAGTTGCCGGACGCGTCATAGACGAACAGCCCCTGCAATGCCGGCAGCTGCGCCATGTGCGCCATCATCATGGGATGCAGGGCGGCCTTGCTGGAAGCGTGCAGGCCATCGTGCTCGATACGGTCGACCATGCCGACCAGCACCGTGTCGGCCGTCTTGAACACCGAGCTCGCCTGATCGGCCAGGGCTTGCGCCAGGTTGGTGGTCGAGACCTCGACATTGGCCAGCTGGAGGCGGCGCAGCTGCCAGCTACTCCAGCCGAATGCGCTGGCCAGCGCGATGCCCGCCACCAGCAGGATGCCGCAGGACAGCAGCTTGATGTTGCGGCGCCTGGCAGCCAGCTGCAAGGTGATCATGGCGTCCCGCACTGGCCGAGCAATGTTGCCAGCACCGCGGCAAAGGCGAGACTCGCTTCTTCGCAGGAGGCGGACGCGTCCGCGTGCGGTGCTGTCGCCCTGTGCATGGGGTCGGTATGCGCCGCGAAGGCGTCGCGGCAGGCGACGGCGCGGCGCACCGATTCTTCGCTGTGCGCCTGCTTGCGGCCGCGCAGCGCCAGCCACTCGTCGAATGCCTGGATCGCCGGCGAGGGCGTCCGGCATGGATGCCCATGGTCGCCGTCGCGGTACGCGGCCTGCCAGGCGCGCTGCTCCACCAGGGCCTTCAGCAGCAGCGTGTCGTCGCGCTCGAGCGGGGCCGACGCCGCCACCGCGGCCGGCAGGCGCCATTCGCCGAGCCAGGCGGGCAGCGCATCGGGCGGCATCGGGCGCGCGATGCCGTAGCCCTGCGCCAGCAGGCATCCGAGCTGCAGCAGCATGGCGGCGTGAGCGTCGCTTTCCACGCCTTCGGCAACCACTTCGCGCTTGAAGGCCGCGGCCATGCCGATGATCCCTTCGAGGATCGCCAGGTCGTCGGGATCATGCAGCATGTCGCGCACGAAGCCCTGGTCGATCTTGATGCGGCGGGCAGGCAGCTGCTTCAGGTAGCGCAGGGAGGAGTAGCCGGTCCCGAAGTCGTCCAGCGCGAAGCCGACCCCGATCCGCGCGCAGTACGCGATCAGGTCCGAAACGTGGTCCAGGTCCTCCAGTGCGCTGCTTTCGAGCACCTCCAGCTTGATGCGGCGCGGATCGACACGCGGATGCGCGGCCAGCAGGGCGCGCAAGTCATCGGCGAAGTCCTTGCGATGCAGCTGGGCGCTGCTCATGTTCACGCTCACCGCGACATCCAGGCCGGCGTCAAGCCAGCGCTGGTGCTGGCGCAAGGCCTCGGCCAGTATCCAGTTCTCGAGGGCCAGCATGAGCGGGTGACCCTCGAGCGCCGGCAGGAACTCGCCCGGCGGCAGGCAGCCACGTGTCGGGTGGTTCCAGCGCACCAGGGCTTCGACCGAATTCAGCTCGCCCGTCCGCAGGTGCACGATAGGCTGGTAGTGGAGGGCGAATTCCCCTCTGGCCAGGGCGACTTCGAGCGCCTCGATCTCTTCGGCGCGCGCGACCATAACGTGATATCCCTGGCTGTCGAACAGGCAGAAACGGTGCTTGCCGGCCATCTTCGCGTCGTACATGGCCTGGTCCGCTTGCCGGATCAACTGGTCGGCATCGATGTCTTCGCCTTGGGGATAGAAGGCCAGGCCCGCGCTGGCGCTCACGCATACCCGGGCCTCGCCCAGCGCGACCGGTTCGGCGATCGCCTGCAGGAGCCGCGTCATCAGGGGCTGGCACGTCAGGAGCGATTCGACGCCGTCGAACACGACCACGAACTCGTCGCCGCCGAGCCGGCAGATGGTATCGCTCTCGCGCACGGCGTCCTGCATCTTGCGCCCAAGCGCGACCAGCAGCTCGTCGCCGGCTTCGTGACCGTGCACCTCGTTGACGAGCCTGAAGTCATCCAGGTCCAGGCAGGCCACGGCGACGCCGGCGCCGTGGCGGCGTGCACGCCCCATGGCTTGCTGCAGGCGGTCGGCAAGCAGGCTGCGGTTGGCCAGACCGGTCAGCGGATCGTAATGAGCGATGTGTTCGAGATGCTGGGCCTGCTGCTTTTGCCGGGTGATGTCAGCGAATACACCAACGTGGTGGGACAGCGCGCCGTCTTCGTCGCGGATGCCGGCGATGGTCAGGCGCTCAACGTAGAACTCGCCGCATTTGCGGCGGTTCCATACTTCACCGCTCCAGCTGCCGGTCCGCTCGATGCTGAGCCACATGTCCCGGTAAAAGGCCTTGTCCTGGCGACCCGAGCTGAGCAGGCGCGGGTTGCGGCCCAGGACTTCGGCGCGGGCATAGCCGGTGATTTCCTCGAATGCCGCGTTGACGTCGACGATCAATCCGTCCGCCGACGTGATGATGATGCCTTCGCCGGCGCTGCTGAAGACGCCGGCCGTAAGCCGGCGCTGATGGCGGGCCGCCCTGCGGTCGCTCACGTCGAACAAGGTGCCGACTGTACCCGTCACGGCCCCGCTGGCGTCCACGCAGGCGCGTGCGACCACCTCGACCCAGCGGATCGCGCCGTCGGCGTCCAGGAAGCGCAGCTCCAGGCGACAGCGGTCGCGCCGGCCCGATAGCAGTTGGTCGAGCGTGGTCCTTGCCCGCTCACGGTCGTCGGCATGGACCAGGGCAAGGCAAGACGTCTCCAGTGTCGCATTGACCGGGCGCCCGCTCAGTGCTTCCCAGGCGCGGTTCAGGAAGCGCCACTGGCCGCGGGAATCGGTCTCGAAAATGACCTGCCTGAGTTCGTCCAGTATGGAGATTTGGATGTCGTCCGCCTGGGCAGGGCGGGCGCCGATGTTCGAATAGGAAGAACAGGATGGCCGGTCTGGAAAAGAAGTGTTGCTGAGCATTGTGTGGGCGTGACGCGGATGGACTTAGGGTCGCGCGGCAGCGCGTTCGCATCCGCCGGAGCTGATGAAGACCGGCAGTCTACGGTATTGCCGTGTGTAAATATTATGATCTAGATCAAAAAATACCCGATTAGCATGAGCGGCAGCCGGCGCGACCGGTGTAACCCGCAAGAAACAGCTGGTCCGCATTGCTGCCAACGCGAAACTTGGCCATAATCCTCCTTTCGCCGACCCGATCTCCCTAACTCGACACTGCCCGTCGCAGCGGCGACCGGCATCCCCATGATGAAAATACTTACCCCGATCGTTTGCTCGACCCGTATGGCCGTGCTGGTCTCCTTGTTGGCTTTGGTCCCCGCGCACGCCGCCGATTCCGCTCCATCGCCGACCCAGATCGGCGTCGCCTCCTTCAACATGGGCTGGGCCGGCTCGCAGCAGGATTTCGATCGCCAGAACGCGGTCTGCTCGACCGTGTCGTGGTGCGACACGCGCCCGCGCCGCCAGCCGGGACAGACGTCGATCACCGAGGAAGCCGTGAAGGTGGCGCGCCAGTGCGTCGCCGACACCGAGCGCCTGGCGGGCGGTCGCGACGGGGCGGCCATGATGGCGCCGTGTAATGCCTACCAGGGACGCGGTGCGCCGGTGGCGCTCATGAGCGCCGACTACGCGGCCAAGCTGGCCGGCTTGCAGGCGACCATCGCCGGGCTGATCGAGAAGGATGGGGTGCGCGTGATCGCCTTCCAGGAGGTGCGCTCGAGCGAGGTGATCAAGCAGCTGCTGGGACGCCATGCCGGCCGCTTCGGCGTCTGCGACGCGCCGCACGAGGGTTTCCAGACCCTGGCTTTCGCGTGGGACCGCAGCCTGGGTAACGAGGCCCGCTGCAGCGTGGACAAGGGCCTGGCCATCGTCGACAATCCCACCGACCCCGAGTCGCGCAAGGTCCGTCCGGGCCTGGCGCTCGAGCTGAAGGTGGCGGGACGCCCCATCGCTTTTCTTAACGTGCACCTGAAGTCCGGCTGCGCCAACATCGTGCCGACCCCGATCTACCAGGCGCGCCTGCTGGACGATCCGGCCGGCGCCTGCAAGACCCTGAACCGCCAGGTCGTGCCGCTCGAGCGCTGGATCGACAGCGTGGCCAGGCAGAGCCCGGACTTCGTCCTGCTGGGCGACTTCAACCGCCGCATCGACGAGGAAGCCGCGGCCAACATCCCGGCCGACAAGGTGCGTACCGACGGCAGCGACCCCGCCGGCGTGCCGGCAACGGACAAGGACGGCCGCGTGGCCACGCGCTACATGTGGCAGGAGCTGAACGCGGGCAGGGACCTGCGCCAGGTGCCGCTGGCCAGCGTGGATGCGCACTGCAAGGGCTTTACGGGCCTCGACCACATCGTGCTCAGCGGCGCCCTGGCGGCGCGCCAGCCGGCCAATCTCGGCTCGCGCAAGACGGCCGTGGTGCAGGCGCCCGACCAGCGCATCGAGACCAGCGACCATTGCCCGCGTAGCGTCACGCTGGCGTTCTAAGCGAGGCCGCGGCGCATGGACCGCTTCGCCGAACTGAAGGCGTTCTGCCTGGTCGCGGCCAGCGGCGGCTTTTCGCCCGCCGCACGCCAGATGGGCGTGGCGACGTCTTCCGTGACACGGCTGGTCGATGCACTCGAAGCAAGGCTCGGCGCCGTCCTGCTGAACCGGTCCACCCGCAGCGTCACGCTCACCGATACCGGGCGCAGCTATTACGAGGAAGCGCGGCGCGTGCTGGAGCAGCTCGACGCGGCCGACGATGCCGTCGCGGGGCAGGGCGGTGACGTCAAGGGCGTGCTGCGCGTCGCCGCGTCGGTGAGCTTCGCCACCCTGCACATCGCGCCCATCCTGCCGGAACTGCGCGCCAGGTACCCACGCCTGGCGCTGGACCTGCGCCTCAGCGACGAAGCCGCGCGCCTGGTCGACGAATCGATCGACGTCGCCATCCGGATCGGCAGGATCGACCCGGATTCGACCTTGGTGGCGCGTCGCCTCGGCTCCCACCGGTGCCTGCTGTGCGCGAGCCCGGCCTACCTGGCCACGCGCGGCACGCCGATCCTGCCGGCCGACCTGGCCCACCACGACTGCCTGCAGCTCGCCGAGCGGCGGCTGTGGCGCATGCGGCGCCTGGAGGGGGAAGGCGAGGATGAGGAGATCAGCATCGACGCCGTCCTGCAGGCCAACAGCGTCGAACTGCTGCGCCAGGCCGCGCTCGCCGGCGTCGGCATCGCGATGCTGGCGCACTGGCTGGTGCGCGACGACGTCGCCGCCGGCCGCCTGGTGCCGGTGCTGCCGGCCTGGGAGGCCAACCCGGGCCCGATGGACGTCACGCTGCATGCGCTCTACCAGCCGAACCGGCGCGGCTCGCACAAGATCCGCGCCTTTGTCGACCTGCTCGCCGCGCAGCTCGCGCGCTCCGGCCTGAACTAGACAGCTTTCCCCAGTACCGAAGCGCGGCCCGGCAGTTCTCTCAACCAGTAGAGCAGGGCGGCGGCCGGGAAGGCCATGCCGGCCAGCAGGGCGGCATTCCAGCCATATTGCGCGAATACCCAGGCGCCCAGCGCCGATCCCAGCGCGCCGCCGCCGAAGAACAGGGCGAAGTAGATGCCGTTCAGGCGGCTGCGCACGTCCGCGCCCAGGCTGAAGATGGCGCGCTGTCCCAGCACCAGGTTGGCCGCAACCGCCATGTCGAGCACGATCGAGGCCACGGCCAGCACCCCGATCGCCAGTTCGCGCGAGGCCGGCTGGTAGAGCGGCAGCGCGAATCCCGCTACGCCCAGCACCAGGGCCGCGGCGGTCGCTGGCAAGGTGTGGCCGGCATCCGCCAGCCATCCGGCCACCGGCGAGGCGATGGCCCCGGCCATGCCGACCAGCGCGAAGATCGCGATGCCGGTCTGCGACAGGTGGAAGCGCGGGCCTTCGAGCATCAAGGGCGTCACGGTCCAGAACAGGCTGAAGGCCCCGAACAGGCCCGCGTGGTAGGCGGCGCGGCGGCGCAGCAGCGGCGTGCTCGCCAGCAGGGTCCATAGCGACGCGATCAGCTTGCGGTAGGAAAGCGCCTGCGCTGGCGCGCGCTGCGGCAGCCTGCTGCGCAGCACGAAGGCCAGCACCAGGATGATGGCGGCCGCGCCGCCGAACACCGCATGCCAGCCGGCGACATCGGCCACCAGGCTGGCCACGGGCCGGGCCAGCATGATCCCCAGTAGCAAACCGCTGACCACCTTGCCGACGGCCTGGCCGCGGGTCTCCTCGCGCGACAGGTGGGCGGCGAAGGGCACCAGCACCTGGGCCGCCACCGAGCCGAGCCCGATGCCCAGCGCGGCGGCCAGGAACAGCCAGGCACTGCTGCTGAAGGCGGCCGCAAGCAGCGCCGCGGCGGTCCCCAGGAGGGCGCAGAACACCAGCCGGCGGTTCTCCAGCTGGTCGCCGAGCGGCACGATGAAGAGCAGGCCGAGGGCGTAGCCGACCTGGGTCAGGGTGACGACCAGGCCGGCTGCATGAAGCGACAGGCCGGTGGCAAGGCTGATCGGACCGACCAGGGTCTGGGCGTAGTACAGGTTGGCGACGATCAGGCCGGCCGAGACGGCGAGCAGGCGCGTCAATCCTGGAGAAATGTCGGCGGCGGGTGTGGCGGCGGGCGTGGTGGTGGGGCGCATGGTGTGGTCCTTGTCGAGAATGGATGTCGGGACCGATTCTATGGGGGCCGCCGGCCCCGATTGATGCGCGCTACGCAATACTGCTTTTCACTCTGCGTGGAACTCGTCGGCGCGCGCGAACAGGCTCCAGGCCGCGATGAACAGCGCCGCGATCACCGGCCCGATCACGAAGCCGTTCAGGCCGAACAGCGCCATGCCGCCGAGTGTGGACAGCAGCACCAGGTAGTCCGGCAGCTTGGTGTCCTTGCCCACCAGGATGGGGCGCAGCAGGTTGTCGACCAATCCGATCACCAGCACGCCGTACAGGGCCAGCACCACCCCTTGCGTGACCGAACCCGTGAACAGGAAATAGGCCGCCACCGGCCCCCAGATGATGGCGGCGCCGACAGCCGGCAGCAGCGACAGGAAGCTCATCACCACGCCCCACAGCACCGGCCCGGGGACGTCCAGGAACCAGAAGATCAGGCCGCCGAGCGTGCCCTGGGCGACCGCCACCAGGACATTGCCCTTCACAGTGGCGCGGATCACGGTCACGAACTTGTCGAACAGGGGCTTCTTGTAGTGCGAGTCGAGCGGCACCGCGCGCTTGATGCGCGCCGCGATGGTGCGGCCGTCGCGGAACAGGAAGAACAGCAGGTAGAGCATCACGGTCATGCTGACCAGGAAGCCGAGCGCATTGCGGCCGAGGTTGACCGCATAGCGCGCCGCCAGCTGGCTGGCCTGGGCGACCCCGGCGCTGAGCTTGTCCTGCAAGGTAGCCATGATGGTCGACTGGTAGCGGTCGAACAGCGAACTGGCCCAGTCGGGCAGGCCCGCTACCATGCGGCGCAGCATGGCATCGAAGTCGAGGCTGCCGGCGCTGATCATGGCGTACAGGCTCAGGGCCTGGTCGACCAGCGCGGCGGCGATCAGCGTCACCGGCAGGATCACCATCAGGACGATCAGCATCAGGGTGGCGAATGCCGCGATATTCGGGCGCTGCCCGCACGCCGCCAGCAGCCGGGCGTGCACCGGCGCGAACACGATCGCCAGCACCATGCCCCAGAAGACGGCGCCCGAGAACGGCAGCAGGATCCAGAAAAAGGCGAGGGTCACCGCGCCCAGCAGGAGCAGGAAGGAGTTTTGCGGCAGCGTGAATTGCGTCATCAGGAGCGCCCGGAGTTCAAGAATGGTATCGATGATACTCTATCAATATTCGAAGGCGTGATTCATATTGATAGTAGTCTATCAATACCGGATAATGCGCAGCTTTCCGACTTGCGCATTGCCTCATGCTGAAGATCCTGAGCTCGACCGTCCTGCTGGCCCTGGCCGCGGCGCCCACCTGGGCACAGACCACCCCTCCCGCCGCCAGCCAGCCCGCCGAGCCGGCGACGCCCGGTACCCAGCAGCTGCATGGGCGGGCCGACGAAAACGTGATGCGCCAGGCCGAGGATGCCTTCGGCACCAGCGTCGGCCGCGAGACCATCGGCCTGTACAACTCGTCCAGCGTGCGCGGCTTCTCGCCGGTCGCGGCGGGCAATGCGCGCATCGAGGGTCTGTACTTCGACCAGGTCTGGGGCCTCACGCCGCGCATCCGGCGCTCCACCAACATCCGGGTCGGCATCTCGGCCCAGGGCTATCCCTTCCCGGCGCCGACCGGCATCGTCGACTACAGCTTTCGCAAGCCGGGCGATCGGGCCAGGCTGGCTCTGGTCACGGGTGGCGACAGCTACGGCGGCGCCTATGTCGAGGCCGACGGCGAACTGCCACTGGCGCGCAGCCTGAACCTGGGCATCGGCACCGCCGTCGGCAGCAACGAATACCCCAACGGCACCGACTCGCGCTACCGCAATGCCGCGCTGAGCCTGCGCTGGCAGCCGGCCGCAAGCCTCGAGATCGTGCCCTTCTGGCACCGCGCGGAGACCTACGACGACGAAAAGGCGCCGAGCTTCCTGCCGGCCGGCAGCCATCTGCCGCCGCGCATCGAGCGCCGCCGTTTCAACGGCCCGGAGTGGGCCGACTTTCGCACCACCGCGATGAACTACGGCGGCCTGGCCACGCTGCGCGCTAACGAGGACTGGACCGTCCGTGCCGGCGTGTTCCGCTCGCTGTACAACGACCACCGCGCCTTCACCCACCTGCTCACCGGCGTGACGCTTGGCGGCAGCGCGAACCGGCGCCTGATCGTCGATCCGCCGGCGGAGAATGCCTCCACCAGCGGCGAACTGCGTCTCACGCGCGTCGTCGTCGAAGGCCCGCGCCTGCACAATCTGCACTTCAGCGTGCGCGGGCGCGACCGCCAGCGCCGCTACGACGGCTCGCAGGCCTTCGACCTGGGGCGCACCACGATCGATGCGCCTTACACCGCGCCCGAGCCGGCCTTCGTGTTCGGCGAGCAGACCCGCGACCGTACCCGCCAGTGGACCGGCGGCTTCGCCTACGACGGGCGCTGGCGCAACCTGGGCGAGATCGGCTTCAGCCTGCAGAAGACCGACTACCGCAAGCGCCTGCAAAAGCCGGGCCTGCCGCTCGCCACGGCAGAGGACAAGCCCTGGCTGTACAACATGACGGCCGCCAGCCACCTTGGTCCGAAGCTGGTGGCCTTCGGCAGCTTTACTCGCGGACTGGAAGAGAGCGGAGTGGCGCCCAGCAATGCGCTCAACCGCAACGAGCTGCTGCCGGCGATCCGGACCACCCAGGGCGACCTCGGCCTGCGCTATGCCTTGAGCCCGGAAATGAAGCTGGTCGCCACCGTGTTCGACCTGCGCAAGCCCTACTTCAACTTCGATGCCGGCAACCGCTACGCCCAACTGGGCGACGTGCAGAATCGGGGACTGGAAGTGTCGCTGGCGGGCGCCTTGAGCCCACGCCTGAACGTCGTCGCCGGCGCGGTCCTGTCGCGCCCGCGCGCGACCGGCGAGGGTGTGCGCCTGGGGCGGGTCGGCGAGCGTCCGGTCGGCATGAGCCGGCGCAGCGCCGAATTCAACCTGGACTGGCGCAGCCCGTGGCTGGAGGGGCTGTCGCTGGACATGACGGCCTCGCACAGCGGCGCCATCACCGCCACCGTCGACAACCGGGTCGCCATCCCCGAGCGCACCCTGGTGGCGCTGAGCGGCCGCTACCGCTTCAAGCTGGGCGAGCAGCCGGCCTCGCTGCGGGTGGCGGTGAACAACGTGTTCGATACCTATGGCTGGGAACTGCGCGGCGCCGGCGCGTATGACGTCATCACCGGGCGCCTGGTATCGGCCTACCTGTCGGTGGATCTGTAAACGTAGGGTGGACGGCGAAGCCGTCCACCCTACGATTCTTACTCTGGCAAGGGGCTGATCAGGGAATCTTGATCCGGATCGGCATCGGCACTGGCGCGCGGCGGTCCGGCATCGGCGCGCGGTCCGGCGGCGTGAGGCCGGTGACCAGGTCGGCCACGCGCACCGTTTGTCCGGTCTCGAAGCACTTGTTGGCCGCAATGCCGACCAGGGCCGACCAGGCGCCGGCGCGCTCGTCCGAGGCGCGCTTGTACTTGTCCGGCGGGCCTTCGCCGAAGATCTCGGTGAGCATGACGTCGTCGCCGCCGCCATGGCTGCCCTTGCCGATGATCGGCTCGATGTCGCGCGGCTGGCCGCGCATCGGGATCACGCGGATCGACACGTTCTCGCTGCCACTCTGCACCTTGGCTGCGCCGGCCGCGCCGCCCGACTCGACGATGCGGTGTTCGATGCGGCCCTTGGTGCCGTTGAAGGCGATGTGGTAGCCCTCCCAGGCGTCATAGGCCGACAGCGCGTAGTTCAGGTGCGCGCCGTTGTCGTAGCGGACCATCACGTTCATGGTGTCTTCGATGTCGATGCTCGGGCGCCACACGCACTGGTCGCGGTAGTAGCCGTCGTACCGTTCATTGTCGAGGTAGAGGGCTTTCAGCCCAGGATCTGACGCCAGGTCGAAGTAGAAGTTGCACTTCTGTTTTTCCGGGCAGGTGAGGCAGCGCTCGTGCGGCTTGGTGAGCCCCATGCGGCGCGCGGTTTCCGGAGTGTAGAACTGGCGCGAACCGAAGGCATGCACGGTCTCCGGCTGGGCGCCCAGCCACCAGTTGACCAGGTCGAAGTGGTGGGTCGACTTGTGCACCATCAGGCCGCCCGAATTGGCCTTGTTGGCGTGCCAGCGGCGGAAGTAATCGGCGCCGTGTACGGTGTTGAGCAGCCAGGTGAAGTCGACCGAGATGACGTCGCCGATCTCGCCCGACATCAAGAGCTCCTTGATCTGGGTGCGCGGCGGGGAATAGCGGTAGTTGAAGGTGACACGGACCTGGCGGCCGGTGCGCTTGACGGCATCGATGATGCGCTGTGCCTTTTCGGCGGTGGTCGTCATCGGCTTTTCGGTGATGACGTCGCAGCCGGCTTCGAGGGCGCGCACGATATAGTCGTCGTGAGTGGCGTCGGGCGTGGTGACGATCACATACTCCGGCTTGGTTTCGCGGATCATGCGGTCGAAGTCCGCCGCACCGTAGCCGCGCGGCTGGCTGGCGCCGGTCTCGGTAACGAGCTTCACGGCGCGCGCCAGGCGGCCGGCATTCTTGTCGCAGATGGCCACGACTTCGCTGGTGTCGCGGAACTTGCCCGTCATCGCATTGGTGAACATGCGCGCACGCGAACCCACGCCCACCACCGCATAGCGCTTGCGCGCGGTCGCCGCGAAGGCGCCGCCGGTAGCCAGCACCAGGCCAGCCGCCCCGGCGCTCTTCAGTACGGTGCGGCGATCGATTCCCCCGAAATTCTTTTCATTCATGCTTCGTCTCCAGTCTTGTTGTGGCGCCACCGGCGTTCACAGCCGCAGGCTCGGCATATGGTGGCCTGAAGCAGGGGAATTGGCAAGACCACTTTCATAGGTGGTTGGACTAAATTGCGCATCTGGTCGAACACTTTGGAGGAGAAAACCGACGTTCCGACGGAAATTCGTTAGATAATTGCAACAAAATCTTGCCAACTCAACATTATTTATAGGCTGATCAGTATGCGGCGTAAATATTTGTTGCAACAAAGTGGCCTGACCAATTTATAATCCGGTCATATCACTTCTTGTAAAACTTGCAAAGACAGCGTCAGGATTTGTCGGCAGGCCGCTCCAAGTGGCCTGGCCAATCAGTAGTGTGGTCATATCAATCTTAAGAAAAAGATAGGAGACGTGAATGAACCCGACCTTTGTTCCCACCCCACGCCGAGCCCAACTGGCAAGCGCAGTTAGCCTGGCGCTGTTCCAGCTGGCGGCCCACGCGCAGGCTCAGAACACCGAAGCCCCGTCGTCAACGCCAGCCGTGCAGGCGGTGGTGGTGACCGGCTCGCTGATCCGCCGTGTCGACGACGAGGGTACGAATCCCGTCACCACCGTCAAGGCCCAGGAACTGGAAGCCCGCGGCCATACCGAACTCAAGGACTTCGTGCTGGAGCAGCCGCAATCGCTGTCGCTCGGCACCAACTCCGGCGCGGCCGGTCCGGTGACCAACCTGCGCGGCCTCGGTCCGATGCGCACCCTGACCCTGCTGAACGGCCGCCGCCTGGCGAACGAGCCGCTGCAGGACCAGTACGTTTCCGTCAACGTGATCCCGCGCATGGCGCTGGAGCGCGTCGAGACCCTGAACGGCGGCGGCGCCTCGATCTACGGCGCCGACGCCATCGGCGGCGTCCAGAACTACTGGACCAAGCGCGGCTACCAGGGCGGCGCGGTCAAGGCCGAATACGCCCGTCCCGAACTGAGCGGCGGGGGCCGTACCAAGAGCATCAGCGGCATCTTCGGCTGGGGCGACCTGAGCGAGGAAGGCTGGAACGCCTACATCGCCATCGACCACCAGAAGAAGGACGCGTTGTTCCAGGGCGACCGTCCGGAACAGCATGACCCGGCCGTGCTGCGCAGCCTGGGCCTGGGTATCACGCCGGACGCGCGCAACCCGAACCCGCTGGCCAACTTCGGCTTCGCCCGCAACGCCAACTCGAACTACAACCCGAATTTCGCCACCGGCTGCGATTCGCCATGGTCGCTCCAGACCCTCGGCAACAACAGCCTGGCGACTCCGCCGGTCTACGCGCCGGGCTGCATCCGCAATCCGCTGTTCTGGAACGCCGTCACCGACGGCAGCGAGATCACCACCGTCGCCGGCCGCGTCAGCTGGAACCTGGCCGGTGGCCACAAGCTCGACCTCGACGTGCTGCATTCCGCGTTCACCGTGCAGAAGTTCCGCGGCATGCAGGTGCCGAACGCGACCCAGCCGTTCACCACTTACTCGATGCCGGCGACCAGCCGCTTCTATCCGGGCAAGGGCATCACGCCGCTGCCGCAGGTAGTCGGCAGCAACACCGGTTCCAACACCCCGACCATGTTCATCGACCCGGCCAAGACCCCGGGCACGGCGACGCCGCTGAACATGAACAACCGCGCCATCTACTTCCAGTGGGGCCCGGGCGAACTCGGACCGGCCTAACGCAACGACGAACAGGGCAACGACCGCGTCGTGCTGTCGCTCGAAGGCGACGTGATGGGCTGGGACTACCGTCTCGGCGCGAACTATGGCCGTTCCAAGCGCGACACCCGCGTGGGCGAAGGCTACATCCTGTACAGCAAGGCGCAGGCCGGCTTCGACCAGGGCATCCTGAATCCGTTCGGCCCGCAGGACGCCGCCGGACTGGCCTACCTGCGCAGCATCCAGGCCGAGGACTATACCTATCGCCTGAACAAGGCCTTCAACAAGAGCATCGACGCCACCGTCACCCGTCCGGTCTGGGCGCTCGGCGGCGGCGACATGGTGCTGGCGGTGTCGGGTGAACTGCGCGAAGACTCGGCGCGCACCCATAACGCGCCGCTCGACTTCGTGTACAAGCGCGCCGACGGCAGCTACAACATCGACGCTTCCGGCAACGTGGTGCAATCCGACCTGGTGGGCGAGACCCCGCAGGGCGTGGCCAAGAAGCTCAAGCGCAAGATCTCTTCGCTGATGTTCGAGGTCGATGCGCCGATCACCAAGACCTGGCTGGTCAACGGTTCGGTCCGCGCCGACCGCTACGACGACCTGGACCAGACCACCGTGAACCCGGCGCTGGCGACCCGCTGGGCGCCGATGCAGGAAATGGTGCTGCGCGCCTCGGTCTCGAGCGGCTTCCGCGCGCCGTCGATCATGGACATCCAGAACCCGACCCCGGAAGTGCGCAGCCAGCTGATGGACGATCCGGTCCTGTGCCGCAGCACCCGTCCGCTGGAGCCGGGCACCGGCACCCCCTCGAGCGGCTATACCGCCGACCAGGTCTGCAACGTCCTGACCAACTACTGGACCAAGTCGCCCAACAACAGCCACCTGAAGCCGGAGAAGTCGCGCGGCTTCAACATCGGCATCGGCCTGGAGCCGATCAAGAACCTGTCGCTGACGGTCGACTACTGGGGCCTGAAGCTGCGTGACGTGCTGGGCGCGGTCTCGATCGCCGAGATCCAGCAGAACCCGGCCAAGTACGAGAGCGTCATCAACCGCCGCGCCGATGGCACCATCGACTACATCATCGCCAGCCAGGCCAACCGTGGCCAGACCCGCATCCGCGGCGCCGACTTCTCGGGCAGCTACCGCTTCCCGAAGACCAGCTTCGGCACCTTCGATGCGAAACTCGATGCGACCTGGTACCACAAGTACGAGTTCCAGAGCGAGGCGGGCGGCGCATGGAACAGCAACGTCGGCATCATCACCAACGACGGCCGCTTCGGCAGCGCCGGTCCGAACTCGGGCCTGGCCGGCATGCCGCAGGTGAACCCGCGCTGGAAGTACACCGCGGCGGTGACCTACAGCACCGGTCCGTGGCGCGCCACCCTGTCGCAGCGCTTCAACACCGCGCTGACCGACCTGACTCCGCGTGCGGGATCGAACCTGACCGAAGTGGAATCGTATAGCCAGTTCAACCTGAACGTGCGCTATACCGGCATCAAGAACACCACCGTGTCGCTGGGCGTGAACAACATCACGGAAGAGTGGCCACCGCTGACCGCCAACACGATCTACAGCGGCGGTTACCTGACCAGCCTGGCGGACATGATGGGCCGTGTCTACCGCATGTCGGTCGAGTACAAGTTCTAAGCTGAAGGCTTGGAGTCGCGCAGGTGCAATACCTGCGCACCGGCGGCACGGGCGGAAGCAATCCACGCCTGTGCCGCTTTGTCTTTTGTGGAATCAAACACCATCATGCGACGATCTGCAACCACGCTGGGAGCCCTGTGCCTGGCGCTTCCCGCGATCTGCCAGCCGGCGATCCTTTCGCACATGACGCCGGCCCAGCCCTGAGCGAGGCGCGCATCGGCGCGCTGCCCGAGGCGCAGCGCGCCGAATGGACGGCCTACCTCACGCGTTCGCGTGCGCTGATGGAGGCGGACAAGGCTGCCCTGCGCGCTGAACGCGCCGGATTGTCAAGCGCGCCGGAACGCCCGCACGCCGATGCGCCGGAAGGCGGCATGCCACTGCGCAAGCCGGCTGCGTGGTATGGCGGGCCTGAAGCCTTGCGGGTGGCGGACAACATCCTCAGTTTCCAGACGCCTGCCGGCGGATGGGGCAAGAACGTCGACCGTGGCGGAGCACCGCGCCGCCCAGGCGAGCACTGGGTACCTGGAGAAGAGCGGCAAGGCAAGACGAACTGGACCTACGTCGGCACCATCGACAACGGCGCCACCACCAACGAGTTGCGCTTCCTGGCGCGGGTCCAGGCGCAACTGCCAGGGACGAGGGGCGGGCCCTATCGCGCCGGCTTCCTCAAGGGCCTGCGTTATCTCCTGAATTCCCAGTATCCCAATGGCGGCTTCCCGCAGATCTATCCGCTGCAGGGCGGCTACCACGATGCGGTCACCCTGAACGACGACGCCATGGCGCGGGTCGTGAACCTGTTGATGGACGTCGGAGAAGGGCGGAGCGACTTTGCGTTCGTGCCGGCCACGCAGGTCGAAGAAGCAAAGTCCGCAGTGCAGCGCGCGGTCAGGATGTTTGTCGCGACCCAGCAGACGCAAGGCGGAAGGAAGACCGGCTGGGGGCAGCAGTTCGATGCCCTGACGCTGGAGCTTGCCGGAGCGCGTAATTTCGAACCGGCCGCCCTGGCCACGCCCGAAACCACGAGCGTGCTCCTGCTCTTGACGCGCCTTCCTGACCCGCCGCGCGAGGTGCAGGAAGCGGTACATGGTGGAGTAGCTTGGCTGCGCTCGGTGGCGCTGCGCGACGTCGCCTGGAAGTCGACCACGCCCGAGCGTGGAAGAATGCTGCTGCCTGCGCCTGGCGCGGGAGAAATCTGGGCGCGCTACTACGATGCGCGCAGCATGAAGCCGTTGTTCGGTGACCGCGACCGCAGCATCCATGACGATGTCAACGAACTGCACATCGAGCGCCGCAACGGTTACGCATGGTTCGGGACAGTTCCTGCCCGGGCGCTCGAGCGTTATGCCAGCTGGTCCTTGCAGTATCCGGCAGGTGCCGAATGAAGACGAACCGACGCCGCCTGCTTGCCTTGCTCGCCATGTCGCTGCCGCTGTCCGCCTGCGCGCTGCCGCCTTCGAGGAGCGCCGCCCCTGTATCGAAACCCCGTGTCATCGTCTCCACCGACATCGGCGGTACCGACTTCGACGACTTCCAGTCGCTGGTGCACCTGCTGCTGTACGCCGACATGATCGAGCTGGAAGGCATGCTGGCTTCGCCCTGGGGCGAGGGACGCGACCGCAAGCGCCACCTGCTCGCCATCATCGACGCCTACGAGAAGGACTATCCGAACCTGAAGACCTGGTCGGCGGATTATCCGAGCCCGGCCACCCTGCGCGGCATCTCGAAGCAGGGCGGCCTGGACCTGGCGCCGCCGCCGGGCTGGGGCCAGCCGACCGAGGGATCGAACTGGATCGTCGAGCGCGCCCGCCAGCCGGACCCGCGCCCGCTCTGGGTGCTGCTGTGGGGCGGCTTCGAAGACCTGGCCCAGGCCTTGCACGATGCGCCGGACATCAAACCCAAGCTGCGCGTCTACATGATCGGCGGCCCGAACAAGAAGTGGTCGAACGCGTCCTACGACTACCTGGCGCGCGAACACCCCGATCTCTGGATCATCGAGAACAACTCGACCTACCGCGGCTGGTTCACCGGCGGCGCCCAGTCGGGCGACCTGGATAACCGCGCCTTCGTGGAACGCCACGTCAAGGGTGTGGGCGCCCTGGGCGACTACTTCGCCGGCATCGCGCCGCTGGTCAAGATGGGCGACACGCCCTCGCTGACCTATGTGATGGGCGCGAATCCGGAGGATCCGACCGCGGGCGGCTGGGGCGGAAGCTTCGTGCGCGCCTGGGAGCGCCCGCGCGTGGTCTTCGATGCGCCGCCGAGCACGCAGGACGTGGTCGAGACCTTCGCCATCATGGAACTGGTCTACCGCCCCGCGGGCAAGGCGCCGGCCGGCGCCCGGGCCAGCCTTCAGGTCGACGGGCAGGAATTCCCGGGCTTCCCGCAGCCGGACGGTTCCTGGCGCTTCCTGTTCTCGCCCAAGGAAGACAAGACCTGGAGCTACCGGATCGCCAGCAACCATCCGGGCCTGGACGGACAGACCGGCGGCTTCACCTCGCGCATGGCGGCGCCCGAACTGGCGCGCCGGCCGTCCTCCAGGTATCCGAACTGGTGGACCGACGACCCCGATCCGCGGCTGGCGGAAGGCATGCACCAGGGTGCGAAGACGGTCAGCCGCTGGCGCGCAGCTTTCTTGCGCGATTTCGCTGCACGCCTGCGCCGAGCGCAGGCGCCTAGACAGTCACCCTGAAGGCGGAGTAGGGTGCCTCACAAGGGCAAGGCCGTCTCGTACTTCACCTCGCGCAGCGCCACACTCGTGTTCAGCTGCGACACCCCCGGCAGCTTGAGCAGCACGTTGTGCAGCAGGTCGTGGTAGGCATCCATGTTGGCGACCATGACCTTGACGATGTAGTCCGAGGTCCCCGTCATTTCGTAGCACTCCATCACTTCGCGGCAGGCCCGCATCTGCGCCTCGAAGGCCTCGACCACGCCGGCCTCGTGCCGCGTCAGGGACACGTGCAGCATGCACACCAGGCCGAGGTCGAGCTTGCGGCGGTCGAGGAGGGCGGCGTAGCGGCGGATGTAGCCGTGCTCTTCGAGTTCCTTCTGGCGCCGCCAGCAGGGCGAGGCCGACATGCCGACCCGTTCGGCCAGTTCGTTGACGGACAGGCGACCGTCCTGCTGCAGCTCGCGCAGGATGCGCATTGACGCTGCGTCAAGGTAAGATTTTTCCATGGAGGGCTCGGAAGAGAAATAATTTACCTATTCTGCACCAAAGTCCGGTAAGTTAGAAAAGTTATTTCCCTGGCATTGACTATCATCTTTCACTATGAACAAGCCCTGCAGGGCTGGCACAGTGGAGACGATAGATGGGATCGATGCACGAGGAAGTCGGCGGGGCGGCGCTGGCCGACCCGGCCTACCGGCTGGACGACAACCTGAAGCGTGAGCAGGGCCGCGTGTTCCTGACCGGCACCCAGGCCCTGATCCGGCTGCCGCTCATGCAGAAGGCCCTCGACGAACGCGCCGGCCTGAACACCGGTGGCTTCATTTCGGGCTACCGCGGCTCGCCGCTGGGCGCGGTCGACCAGGAAGCCTGGCGCGCCTCCAAGATCCTGCAGCAGAACGCCATCGAATTCCTCCCCGCCATCAACGAGGAACTCGGCGCCACCGCCGTGCTGGGCTCGCAGCAGGTCGGAGGCGACCCGCACCGGACCGTGGATGGCGTGTTCGCCATGTGGTACGGCAAGGGCCCGGGCGTGGACCGCGCCGGCGACGCGCTCAAGCACGGCAATGCGTATGGCTCCTCGCCCCTGGGCGGCGTGCTGGTGATCGCCGGCGACGACCACGGCTGCGTGTCCTCGTCGATGCCGCACCAGAGCGACCATGCCTTCATGGCCTGGGGCATGCCGGTCCTGAATCCGGCGAATATCGAGGAATACCTGGAGTTCGGCCTGTACGGCTGGGCGCTGTCGCGCTTTTCCGGCGCCTGGGTCGGCTTCAAGGCGATCTCCGAGACCGTGGAAGGCGGCGCGGTCGTCGAACTGCCCGCGCCCCCCGGTTTCAGGACGCCGGAAAACTACGTGCCGCCGCTTGACGGCCTGCACTACCGCTGGCCCGACCTGCCCAGCCTGGCGATCGAACAGCGCGTGGCCGACAAGCTGCAGGCCGTGCACGCCTTCGCGGCCGTGAACTCGATCGACAAGCTGGTGGTCGCCGCACCAGAAGCGAAGCTGGGTATCATCGCGGCCGGCAAGGCCTACCTCGACCTGCTGGAAGCCTTTGCCCGCCTGGGCCTCGGCCTCGACCAGCTCGAAGGACTCGGCCTGCGCCTGTACAAGCCGGGCCTGACTTTCCCGCTGGAGCGCACCCGCCTGCATGCGTTTGCCCACGGCCTGCAGGAAGTGCTGGTGGTGGAAGAGAAGGGCGACGTCATCGAAGGCCAGCTCAAGAGCCTGCTGTACAACCTGGCGCCGGAGCAGCGTCCGCAGGTGCTCGGCAAGACAGATACTGCCGGCCAGCCGCTGCTCTCGCAGCTGGGCGAGCTGCGCCCCTCGCGCATCGCGCCGACCCTGGTGCGCTGGCTGGGGCCGAAGCTGCCCGCCTTGCGCCTCGAAGAGTTCTTGCCGCAGTTCTGCCGCGCCGAGGTGCTGTCCAACGGCGCCGACGCGATCAAGCGCACCCCTTACTTCTGCTCGGGCTGCCCGCACAATACCTCGACCCGGGTGCCGGAGGGCAGCCGCGCGCTGGCCGGCATCGGCTGCCATTTCATGGCCAGCTGGATGCAGCGCGATACCTTCACGCTGACCCAGATGGGCGGCGAGGGCGTGCCCTGGGTCGCGGCTTCGCGCTTCTCGCGCGAGAAGCACGTGTTCCAGAACCTGGGCGACGGCACCTATTACCATTCGGGCTCGCTGGCGATTCGCCAGGCGGTGGCGGCGCGCGCCAACATCACCTACAAGATCCTGTACAACGACGCGGTGGCCATGACCGGCGGCCAGCCGGTGGACGGCAAGCTGAGCGTCCCGCAGATCCTGCAGCAGGTGCTCAGCGAAGGCGCGGTGGAGGCGGTGGTCGTCACCGATCAGCCGGAGAACTACGCGGGCGTCACGCTGCCGCCAGGCGTGGCGGTGCACCACCGCGGCGAACTCGATGCGATCCAGCGGCGCCTGCGCGACACGCCTGGGGTCACGGTGCTGGTCTACGACCAGACCTGCGCCGCCGAGAAGCGCCGCCGCCGCAAGAAGAACAAGCCGGACAACATCGTCTTCCCCGACCCGCCGCGCCGCATGGTGATCAACCCGGCGGTGTGCGAAGGCTGCGGCGACTGCGGCGTGCAGTCGAACTGCCTGTCGATCCTGCCGCTCGAGACCCCGCTGGGCCGCAAGCGGAGAATCGACCAGGCTTCCTGCAACAAGGACTATTCGTGCGCGGAAGGCTTCTGCCCGAGCTTCGTGTCCGTCATCGGCGGCCAGCTCAAGAAGCCGGCCGCCGCCACGCTCGAACTGCGCCAGCTGGAAAGCATGCTGGCCGCCTATCCGCTGCCACCTGGCTACGCCTTCGACAAGCCCTTCGAGATGCTGGTGGCGGGCGTCGGCGGCACCGGCGTGGTCACGGTCGGCGCCCTGATCACGATGGCCGCCCACCTGGAAGGCAAGGGCGCCTCGACCCTGGACTTCATGGGCTTCGCGCAGAAGAGTGGAGCGGTGATGTCGCACGTGCGGCTGGCCCCGTCGCCGCGGCTGCTGCACCAGGTCCGCATCGACCTGCAGCAGGCCGACGCCCTGCTGGCCTGCGACCTGGTGGTGGCGGCGATGCCGGACGCGCTGGCCGTGATGCGGCGCGGGCATACCCGCGTGGTCGCCAACGAGAACGAGACCCCGACCGCCGAGTTCACGCGCGATCCCGATGCCGACATCCGCAAGGATGAGCTGCTGGCCAAGATCCAGGACGCCGGCGGCCCGACGCTACGCCTGAACGCCCAGCAGCTCGCCAGCAGCGTGCTGGGCGACCCGATCGGCGCCAACATCCTGATGATGGGCGCGGCCTGGCAGCTGGGACTGGTGCCGGTCGGCCTGGAGGCATTGAACCGCGCGATCGAACTGAACGGCGTGGCCGTCGAGATGAACAAGAAGGCCTTCATGCTGGGCCGCCTGGTGGCCGCCGACGAAAAGGCGGCCGCGCGCCTGGCGCAGCCGGCAAAGGTGGTGCAGTTCACGCCGCCAAGCTCGCTCGAGGAACTGGTGGCGTTCCGCGCCGACTGGCTGACGCACTACCAGAACGCTGCCTACGCCCAGCAGTACCGCGCCGCCGTGGCCAGGGTCGAAGCGCGCGAAGTCGAGATCGAGGGTCCGGCGTCGAAGCGCGCAGTGGCCAAGGCGGTCGCCCGATCGCTGTTCAAGGTGATGGCCTACAAGGACGAGTACGAAGTGGCGCGCCTGCACACGCAGACCGGCTTCCTGGAAGGCTTGAAGGAGCAGTTCGAGGGCGACTTCCGGGTCGAGTACCACCTGGCGCCGCCGCTGCTGGCGAGGAAGAAGCCGGGCACGGACGTCCCTGCCAAGATGCGCTTCGGCCCGTGGATGCGCTCGGCCTTCCGCATGCTGGCGCCGCTGAAGGTCTTGCGCGGCACCGCCTTCGACGTGTTCGGCTACACCCACGAGCGCAGCGCCGAGCGCCGGCTGCGCAGCGACTATCTTGCGCTGGTCGACATGCTGGCCACGGAGCTGACGCTGGAAAACCGCGCGGCGGCGCTCAAGCTGGCCCAGGTGGCGGAGTCGATCCGCGGCTACGGCCACGTCAAGGCGGCCAACCTGGAGCGCGCCAGGGCGGAGACGGCGCGCCTGCTGCAGGCCTTCAAGGAGCTAGACCCTAGTCGAACTTAATGTGCACCCAAGTGTCGAATAATGATC